>OATN01000328.1_pt1 | contig 18062 bp, 8 predicted proteins | sample 1501211 | NCBI WGS metagenome assembly OATN01 (sample SAMEA2579978, study PRJEB22360) | human gut metagenome | reverse complement strand
CCCAACGAACGAATTCATCCACATAACGTGTGTAGTTGGTAAACAAGACGAACGGTTGAAAATGTTCTACTGGCGTACCGGTATAATGGCGCAACCGTGCGAGGGAAAAATCAACCCGGCGAGCATCAAAATGCGATAACGGGGAGAATTCCGTTGGATGATAAATGCCGTCTGCAGTTTCATCGCCGATTTGCGCCAGTTCTGTTGTCGGGAAGTAGCGAGTTAAACCAGCGCTCATTGAGCGATCAAGTGTCAATTCAGAGCCATCAATGACATAAGGATAAGGGATTTCATGCTGCGAGGGTTGCACAGAGATATGCGCACCATAATCCTGATACAGCAACGTAAGTTGTTCATTGAGATACGAACGAAAGAGAGTAGGGCGAGTAATCGTGGTGGTGTAGCTGCCTGCGTGAGTAAAACGACCAAATGCGCGCGTTTTGGGGGGATTGGTTGTGCTACCGTCCCAGGTTACGGTCAGTGATGGATAGACAAAAAGACCTTGTTTGCGGGCGTTTTCATCAGGTAATTCGCCACTTCTAATATATTTGCCAATGGCGTTGCGTAATGCGACTACAGATTGCTCATACAGCGCGTCGAGTTTATCCAGTGCCTGAGCTGGGGTCAGACCGGAGCCCTTATTATTCATGTGTGTCTCCTGTTCCATACAATTACCGCACATCCGATAGTATGTCACAGGAATGTGAAACAAAAGTATAAGGCGAAGATCGGATGATCTTCGCTAGGCTATCACGAGCGTTGATTGTCTTTCATCAATAAAGCGGTCATTGCAGAAATCAGGCATCCAGCCAGCAAATAAATGGCGACGCTATGCCAGTTCCCGGCAAAGTAAGTGATGAGCGCAGCGGCAATAAAAGGTGTAAATCCACCGCCAACCACACTGGCAACCTGATAACCGACTCCAGCACCACTATAGCGATAACTGGCACCAAACATTTCGGTAAACATCGGTTGTTGCACACACACCACCATGTCATGCGCAATGTTTGCCAGCATTATGGAGAAGAAAACTATCCAGAAAATAGATTGTGCTTCAAGCGCCATAAAGAAAGGAAATGCGCTCAACGTTCCGATCAACGCGCCTGTGATATAAACCCTGCGGCGACCAAAACGATCGGCAAGCCAGGCAAAACAGGGAATTGTCAGGCAGCTTAATCCACCTACCAGCAAACCAATATTAAGGAAAAGTTCGCGCGGTAACCCCATATTCTGAGTTGAATAATTAAGTGCAAAGGCGGTAACGATGTACATTGTCAGCAACTCGCACAGTCGTAGCGCAATAATCTTCAGGAAAGCACCGGGATGTCGTAACAGAGCTTCGATAACCGGGATGCGTTTTTTCGCGGCCGCTTGATTATATTGCTGTTGTTCGAATTCCGCGGACTCCTCCATGCCATTGCGCACCCACAATGCTCCCAGTACCAGTACGATGCTAAACAGGAAAGGAATACGCCAGCCCCAGCTTAAAAACTGTTCGTCAGTCGTCATCATACTGATCAATGAAACCAGTCCGGTTGAAAGCAGTAAACCTACACCGTAGCCAACTTGTACACCGCTACTGTAAAAGGCTTTTTTATTTTTTGGTGCACTTTCAACGGAAAGCAACGCCGCGCCTCCCCATTCGCCGCCGACGGCAAATCCCTGAATGGCACGCAGTGTCACCAGCAAAATAGGTGCCCACCACCCAATGGTCGAGAATGAAGGAAGAATACCAATCAAGGCTGTCGCGATGCCCATCATCCAGACGGTCAGCATTAACATGCGCTTACGTCCCAGTCGGTCGCCAAAGTGACCGAAAATGACACCGCCGAGCGGACGGAAAAGGAATCCGACGCCAAAGGTAGCAAATGCGGCGAGCGTTCCCATCGCCGGGCTTACTTGCGGGAAAAACTCGCGATTAAACACCAGTGCGGCGGTGATGCCATAGAGTAAAAAATCATACCAGTCGACGACGGCACCAGCGAAACTGCCTAACGCAGCTCGTCGGGCGCGACTTAACGAAAGCGTCCCTTCATCGGGACGAGTGGAGATGAGCGTGGAGTCCATAATGATCCTGTTTGTACTGTCTTTTTATAATTAGTATGGAAAAGGTAACTCACATTGCCGTCGATCTATAAACGAACCTTATGAGACTACCTCGACAGAGCGAATCTGCAAATGATTTTATGGCTGATTAACGGCAACATGAAAAATTCGATGGAAGATGAAAGCGCAGGAGTTGCTGGTGTTGTTTAAGGATTAAGCAGAGGGCCCACAGGTTCGAGATATGAAACATAAAAGTCCGCATATGCACAAAATTGCACCCTGATGATTCTGATAGACTGCATTGCATTATAACCAGTAGGGAGGCGAGGTTAGTTATGTTTTTAGTATCATTGTTGAGACGTATTGCATTTAGTTACTACGATTATAAAGCTTATAATTTTAATATTGAAAAAACAGACTTTGTTGTCATACATATTCCCGATCAGATTGGCGATGCTATGGCCATCTTTCCTGTTATTCGGGCGCTTGAATTGCATAAAATTAAGCATCTACTAATTGTTACGTCGATAATTAATTTAGAAGTCTTTAATGCGCTCAAACTTGAACAGACTAAATTAACATTAGTCACAATGACTATGCAGGATCACGCAACATTAAAAGAAATAAAAGATTTAGCGAAGAACATAACACAGCAATACGGTACGCCGGATCTTTGTATAGAGGCGATGCGTAAAAAGAACCTGAAAACGATGATATTTATCAGTCAGTTGAAAGCAAAAACGAATTTCCAGGTCGTCGGTTTAACCATGAAGTGCTATTCCCCTTTGTGTAAGAACGCGTCCCGGATGGATCAGAATCTCCGGGCTCCTGTACCCATGACATGGGCATTTATGATGCGTGAGGCGGGTTTTCCGGCAGTCAGGTCAATATATGAATTGCCATTAAGCGATGATGTACTCGATGAGGTACGCGAGGAAATGCGATCGTTAGGATCTTACATTGCGCTCAATTTAGAAGGTAGCTCGCAGGAACGTACATTTTCATTATCGATTGCAGAAAATCTAATAGCAAAAATTCAAAGTGAAACAGATATGCCAATAGTGATCGTTTATGGACCCAAAGGGGAAGATAAAGCCAGGGCATTAGTGGATTGTTATAATAATGTCTACCGTTTATCCTTATCACCCTCGATTAAACGTTCAGCAGCAATCATAAAAGATGCTTATATCGCAATAACTCCTGACACCTCAATATTACATATGGCAAGTGCCTATAATACTCCCGTTGTTGCAATTTATGCTGATTACAAAACGCGATGGCCCGCAATGGCCGATGTTTCGGAGTCAGTCGTCGTTGGGCAAAAAATTGACAATATAAGTCTGGATGAATTCGCAAAGGCATTAAAAAGTGTTTTGGCGAGAATATGAGACAGTACTTATGCATAGTAATGCCGATCTGTTATGAACGGTGGTGTCATCAATACTCTGAGGCTGGTCAATCATCACAGAAAACCAGCCTTTGGATCAAAGCAATACTCACCGAAAATGATCATAGTCACACCGAACGCGATTCAGGAGGAACTGTTTGGTAAATAGCACCACCGGATCTTGGGGGCGCTGTGATTATTACAGTATTGCTATCACCGTCATTTTTGAATGTCACTTTACCAGTAGCATCAACGCCTACCCAGGAGGCCGAGCTTGAAAACGAATAATCAGCCGCCGTTTTTCCTGGTGCAAAGTTGTCATTATTCAACTGATAATACGCCCCGGTAAATCCCTGCGAAGGGAATGAAGCTGTCGGTAGGTTTGCACCATTCACTGACACTGTACCGGTCATTGGTCTGGTTTCCGCGCTAATGAATTCTATCGTGGTACTCAGGCCCGCCTGATGAACACCATTCAATACGGGGATCAGCGTTGCGATACCCTCTCCGTCTCCTGTAACAATAGCTTTGTAATCACCGTTGATATTTTGACTGTAATCAATTGCGCTAATTTTCATATAGGGCACGTTTGTACCTGATTGCACAAATTCCATCCCTTCAGAAACTTTGATCGGATTGCCTGATATATCGTGCAGAACAAGATGTAGCTCAGCACTATCGGTAAAGTCTCCTTTCAATGATGACCGATTGTTCTTAAGGACTGACTTTGAGGCGTCTGCCGGGCCTGCCACCAGCGTTATATCTACTGTTTGCATTCCACCAGCGGTCGTGACTGCGCTTACCGTGACGCTACCTGTCATCGCTCCTTTCACGCTTGTTGTCGCGATTCCGTTTTGATCGGTCACCGCTGTTAATGACGTTAATGTGGCAGAGCCGCTTTTTAAGGCGAAGTACACAGTGAGACCTTCGATCAGGTTACCACTGCCATCCTCAACCGTTGCCTTTAAGGTACTTAAATCAGTGTTGGTGGCGGCGATAGTCGATGGATCAGCGATAAAGCTAGCAACATGGGCGGTGCTTGAGTTGCCAGTGACTTTCACGATTGTCTGTGTCTGTATTGTTACACCGTTATGGAACGATGCAGTCACCGTATATGTACCGACTTTATTGCTGGTCAGAACGACTGGAGCCTGACCTGAAGAGTTGGTTCTCACTTTTCCGCCACTTAACGTCGCACCTTCTAGCGTTACGCTAAAGTTGATGACCTGACCCTCCACTGGAGTGCCATTTGCAGAGGTTAGCGTTGCCGTCAGAGTAGCGCCTTTAGGAGCATTGACACCGATAAGCGGACTGGACGTGAGTGTCAGTTTTTCATCAATAGCCTCCAGTTGTTTCTCAAGTGAAGCTCCATTCGCTAGGGATGCTTTTACAGTATACGAGCCGTTTCTTTCAGGCGTCATGGTGACCTCGGCTACTCCCTGCGTATTAGTAGAGACCGTATTCTGGCTGATGATCATTTGCGAGGATGGCGCTGCACTGAATGTCGCGGGTTGATGCGTCACCGGGTTGCCAAACTGGTCGTTAACGTGAGCTTTAACTGCTATGTCTTGTGCGACCATGACCTGACCTTCAGGTATCTCCTGACTGGTAATCGTCGCAGAATTAACATCTACCTTGGCATTCAGTAATCGCGAGATGACTTCAGTAGGTTTATCTGCCAGAGAGGCTGAAACTGTTTTTAGTCCGACCTCGGTGCTTGTCACAAGAATTTCAGCGAAAACCTGATCATCCGTTTCAACGCTGGTGCTGCTTAGCGTGACGGAGGTTCCACGGAAATTAACTTTTATACCTTCTACTGGGTTGCCGTTTCCATCAGTCACTGTTGCCTGTAGCCTGGTCATTCCAATGTTATTGGCGATGAAATTGTCCTCGGTAACGTTAAGATTAACCTGCGCAGTGAGCGTATCCGCAGTAAAGTTCACCACCAACTGCTCACTCTTACCGCCAGTTATCGATGCTGTAACAGTATGAGCGCCTGCTTTTGTACCTTTCAGCGTGACTTTCGCTTTGCCTTCAGCATCAGTAATCGCTTTACCGCCATCGCTCAGCGTGAAGTTCGCCTTCACATCTTCCGGCAGAGTAAATGTTACTTCAGTGTTGGCTATCGCATTGCCCTCTGTATCAGCGACTGTTGCTGTTAGTGTCGTGAGATCGTTATTGTCGGCAATCACCGGATCCTTCGAGGCTGCCAGCGTGATTTCAGCATTCGTGACGTTCGGCACATAGTTCACTGTTTGTTGCATCGAATCGCCATTTTCGAGGGTTGCCGTCACGGGAGTTCTTCAGGCTGAAATCTTCATCCACGCCCAGCGTGATTCTTGCGGTACCGAAGCGGCTTAACCAGTCTGTCATTACCCCTGAAGCCTGAGAAGAGGCCCATCCACGTGCTATGTTTGCCGCTTGCTCGCTGTTCATATCTTCGGCGAGCAGAGATCCAATTAGCTGTGAAGTACTGGCTATCTGTTGCTCAAGGTTGCCACTGCTGTTACCCGGCGGCGGGGTTAAATTTTTTTCACTAACTTGTGCCTGGACATCCAGTTCATCACCCGGGCGGACATTACGAACAAACGTACGAAACTGGTTGAGTTTGCGTAACAGGGGGGTATCTATAATTTGTTGCACAGGACAAATATATCTGGCTTCTGTACAGAGTCTTAAATTTTGACCATAAATAAAACCGTCCCTGTCAAGCATGCATAGTTTATCAAGTAGGTCTCCCACAAACTGCCTGAATTTTATTTTTCCATTAAAAGTTTGTATCTTCTTAAGTATCACAGGAGACTGGAAATAGACCGATAGTAGGATGTTGCCACTAAAGGCATGACGATAAATATCGCTAGGAGTAATTTTTTGTTTTATGGCTTTGGTAGTGATCTCAACTGCTTCCGTTATAGTGACCCATGTTGACATATAATGAGTTATAAGCAATGGCTGATATTTTTTTGACATAATATTATCTCCTTCTACACAACAATTCGTTCCGTTAAGGAAAAAGATTGGTGTCACAAGTGTTTATTTATGATTAATCAGAGGGTTTATGACAGAGAAAAGGATGTATATTTCTGAGTAAACATGTACAGGCCTATGGGGTGACTATTTAATGAGTAAATGCCGAATGATTTTCGGGGTGATGATTATAACTTGAGGAAAAATCCCAGCGTGGTTTGAGTAGTGTACCTGAGTGATATTTGTGTTATGTATGCATTGATTGCAGCAGAATAAATATAGTTCAGGCTAGTATAGTTTATGGTAGCTATGAGAATATATAATCTATTTTACCTATAAAATAATTTATATGTATGGGGTTGTTTTTTTAGGTTGTTTGTCTGTGCTTTTATATTCTGGAGATGTGCCTTGTATATAGGATTGTTTGTTGGTTGTATTTTTTAATGTTGCACTGTTGTGAATTTTTATTTTGATATGATTATTTCTTTAGTATAAGGAGAGAAAGGAACGAGAAAGTTAAATCTATTTATCCTAATCGCAATTTTATTGTTTAAATAATCACTATGGATTAATATTTTTTGCGACTCTGCTGAGTTACTGGTTTTAACTAGTGGTGTAAAAGGGATACCTTTTCGGTATCCCTTTTACAATAATCAGAAGAAATCAATTCGCGTATTGATACCGACGGTGCGACCCATATTGACCTGCGCGACGGCGCTGCTGCCGTTCATGTAGCCATAGGTACGGTAACGACGGTCGAACAGGTTATCGACATAGACGGAAATGTTCATCCGTTCAGTCGCCTGCCAGCCCAGGCTGCTGTCCAGGGTGGCATAGGTGCCTTGCCGCAACTGGTTGTCGCCATCGAAATAATGCGGCCCGACCAGATTAACCGCCAGTCGGGGCATCAGTGCGCCATAGCGCGTATCAATCACGCCGTTCACGCTGCTTCCCGCGCCATAACGTGGTACGAACGGCACCCGGTTACCGTGATACAACTCACTGTCATTGGTGAATTCGGAACGGATCACGTTGCCATTGATATCCCATGACCAGCCTGGCGCAAACCGCCACTTCGCTTCAAGCTCAACGCCGGTGGCGTCGGCTTTACCCGCATTGCTTAATGTCTGCATCCCGACCGGGCCAGAGTAAAGCTGCATGTCTTTGGTGTGGGTATAAAACGTCGCGGCTTGCAGCGTGACGTCAGCGGTTTCGTAGCGGGTGCCAAGTTCATAGTTGATGGATTTCTCGGCGACGAACGGTTTGGCATCAAGACCCGCAGTAGGCACGATGTTGTACCCGGAAGGTTTATATCCCTGGGCTACACGGGTATACACTCTCCAGTCATCGGTCAGCATATAGCCTGCGGATAGCTGCCCGAGCACCTGATCGTCATTGCTCTTACCCTGGTCGCCAAACGGGTTGCCGAGCATGCTGCCGTGATATTGTGTACTGGATTTATCATGCGAGAAGCGCACGCCGCCGCCGATATCAAAACGATCGGTTAAATGCCAGGTCAGGTCACTGTATGCGGCCAGCGTTTCAGCGGTGGTATAGCCGGTACTGCTTAAATAAGGCATTCTCGGCATGTCGTAGGCTGAATTTAACTTCTCGCGGGTGTTCTGCCGGTACAGCCCAAACACCATATCAACGGTACGCGCATCGCCCAGGGTTGCGGCGCGCAGCTCCTGCACATCCTGATTCCAGCGCTGAGGCATATTGACGATTAACGAACCGGAAGGGAAGGCGCGCGAATAATGCTGCTGCTGCCAGGCGCTGATCAGGTTGAAAACCCAGTCATCGGTGGTGTATTTCCCACTCAGGGTCTGGCTGTCAGTGCAGCGCCGCATGTACGGGTCTGGTGAACCATCGCTGATCGACAGCTTACGGCCCTTAATATCATTCCATCCCACATAGGCATCCTGGGTGGCGCGGGTACATTCGCGTGAGGCGGCAAAGCCCATTTCCCAGGGCTGATCGTCCGGCGCCAGACGCAGTTTCACATTCCCTATGCTGGCGCGGGTGCCGCCTAAGTCATCGCTTCCCGTCGCGGGGTTAATCATGTCGCCGTCATCAACCTGGCGTAACAGGGTGACGCTGCCGTACAGCAGGCCATCCTGAATGGGGCCGCTCAGGTTGAACTTACTTCGATAACTGTCGCGGCTACTGACGCCGCCTTCAATATAGCCGCGCGGCGTGCTGTCCGGCTGCTGGGTGACGATGTTGATGATCCCGCCCTGAGCGCTTTTGCCATATAACGTTCCCTGTGGGCCTCGCAGCAACTCCACGCTTTGCACATCGGTAAGCGCCTGGATGGTGTTGGTGGAAAGCTGAGGGACGCCATCGACATACAGGGTGACGGCGGGGTTATAGAAGTCCTGCGCTGAAGAGACGCCGCGTAGCGAGATCGTCGAAAAAAGCATGTTGCCGCTATTTTCAATATTGAGCCCGGGCAAGACTCTGGGGAGTTTATCGCTGGCGGTGACGCCGGCGTCGCTTAATTCCGGCGCGCTGACAACAGTAGACGAGACGTTGTTGGCTGATGCCGAGCGGGAAGATTGTTTACTGGCGGTAACCACCAGCGTGCTTTCGTCTTGCTGTGAAGTCTGGGCATTAGCAATGGCGGGGAGCAATAATCCCCCCAAGGCCAGAGGATAAAGCCGTGTCATTTTCATTGTTGTGAGTCCCTGTAAGACGGCGAAACGCCAAAAATACCGACAATGGTGAATTGAAAATGATAACTATTTCTAATAGTGGTGCTACCCGAAACGGGTTTATTTCAACCTGTTTCGGGTCGGTTTGCGCTTATTGGGCAGAATGGCGATAACGGTCGACGGCGAGAGCCGTCAGGCGTTTTTTGTCTATCTTGCCGACGGCGGTGAGCGGCCAGTGGTCCAGAAACTCGATTTGGTCAGGAATTTTCCACGCGCTGAGCCCCATACGGGTCAGTTGTTGACGCAACTGCTGATAGTCAGTTGGCACCTGCTGCGCGATGATAAACGCGCAAATCCGCTCGCCAAGCAGCGTGTCCGGCGCGGCGACCACCGCGCAATCTTGCACTTCCGCTAAACGCAGCAGTGCCGATTCCACTTCAGCCGCGGCTATTTTTTCTCCGGCGCGGTTGATCTGCTCTTTTATGCGTCCCTCAACGTGCAGGTTCCCCACCTCATCCAGCCTGACATTGTCGCCTGTGCGGTAAAACCCTTGCGCGGTAAAGGCCTGCGTGTTGTGGGCAGGGGCGCGGTAATAGCCCGAAATGGTATAAGGGCCGCGCGTTAACAATTGCCCGGTTTCGCCCGGCGCGACGTCGTTCTCGTCTTGATCAACGATGCGGATTTCATCCAGAGGGGACAACGGGCGCCCCTGGCTGTGGAGAATGGTGGCATGCGGATCGTCCAGCCGGGTAAAACAGAGCAGGCCTTCCGCCATACCGAAAACCTGTTGCAGGGTACAGTCAAAGGTGGCGATAACCTGCTCAGCAAGCGTCGGGTCGAGCCGGGCGCCGCCTGCCTGAATGACGCGCAGCGACGAAAGGTCGCTGTCTTCCCACTCCCTGGCCTGCACCCATAATTGCGCCAGCGCCGGAACCAGGGCGACGTGAGTCACTCTTTCCTGCGCGATTAAAGGCATCACCTCATCACAGCTGGCGCTGTCGGTCAGCACCACTTTTCCGCCGCAGGCAAGCGTTCCCAGAATACCGGGGCAGGCCAGCGGAAAGTTATGCGCCACCGGGAGGACGGCGAGATACACGCTCTGTTGGCTGATGCCGCACAGTTCAGCAGAAGCGTTGAAGTTATAGCTATAGTCGGCATGTCGGCGCGGGATGAGTTTGGGCGTGCCGGTTGTGCCGCCTGAGAGCAACAACAACGCGGTGGCGGAAACATCAGGCTGCGGCCATGCCTGTCGCTCACCGTGAAGGGAGAAGAGCGGCGTAAAATCGTCGCTCACGGTCTCTCCAGCGACCAGAACATGACGCAAGCAGGCGTGTTTGTGCGCCATCTGTCGGGCCAGCTCTGCGTGGTTTTCCCCGTGAATAACGTAAGCGACGGGTTGCGCCAGCTCAATCAGCGCGTCGATATCCAGCGCCCGTTGCGAGGGCATCGCCAGCACGGGGATAACGCCCAGTCTTAACAAGGCGAACAGCAGGGTAACAAACGCGTTGTCGTTGGGAAGCTGCACAATTACATGCTCCCCCGAACGCAAACCCAGTGATGACAGACCTGCGGCAAGTTCGTCAACTTGTGCATCAAGCGCGCTGTAGGTTAACGACCCCTTTGCATCAACGACGGCAATTCGCGAGGCATAACGGGCCGCCCAGTGGCGCAACTGTTCGGCAATGGGTAAGGGATACTGTTCAATCAGAGATTCAAAGGAAGAATTCATGCGTCACCTTTCTGAAGTACTGGGCTGTTTTTGCCACGCGGTCATTGCAGAAAATGCGTGGGGAAAATGGCGGACAATCTGCGTAAAAAAGGACCGGGCTTGTTGAATGGGATAGAAGTGATCGCCGTCAATCACCACCGGGCCTGTAACGTGGCTCAGCCACTGACGCCAGGCATCGACCTGCTGCCAGGAGGCTTCGCGATCGTGGCTGCCGCACAATAACAGCGCAGGCGTGCGCAGCGGCGGACAGACGTCGGGCGAGTCGTAGTGATAGCTCTCGGTGGCGTAAAAATCAGCGCGCAGAAGAGGAAGAAACAGCGACATTAATTCCTGGTTTTCCCGCAGTTCAGGAGAACATCCGCCAATGTCTATCAGCTCAGCGATAAAGTCGGCATCATCGCGATGGCTGAGCTGGCGTTCAGAATGCAGATGCGGGGCATGGCACCCGGAAATAATCAGTCCTTGTGGCGCAAGCCCCCGTTGCTCCAGAAGTCGGCAGGTTTCAAACGCCACCTGCGCCCCCATGCTGTGCCCGGCGAGTAAAAGCGGCGTGTCAGGCGATACGGATGCTTCCAGCTCGTTCGCCAGCAGTGCCGCCAGTTGTGTAATGCTTCTGAGCGGTTCCAGATGGCGAAGGCGATCGCGCCCCGGCCAGGTCACCAGAGAAAGCGCGCAATCAGCCAGTTGCTCAGCTTGCCAGTGGCGAAACGCGCTACTGCTGCCGCCAGCGAAAGGGCACATGACCAGATGCGCAGTATTGCCGTTCCGGGCGGGCCACAGCGGGATGCACATTGCAGATTGCGTCACAGCGCCTCCTTATCATCATCGTTGTAGAAACCGGCTAACCGGTCGTGGTGCGGCGGCGTCAGGCGTCTGATCTCCGCATTGCCGGTCTTACGTAAAATCTGCTGCCATAAACGTGATAACGCGATCTGATGTACGCTTTGGCAGGCCGCTGGTGGATGTTCGCCCGCCAGATTGCTGCGCAACTGGTGTAGCAACCAGCTGACGCCCTCCGGCCCGACGGTTTCGCAGCAGTCGCGCCAGCTCAGGGGCGCCGCGCTGCGCATCAGACCCGGCAGATCGCGCAGGATCTCCGGTCTGCGGTAGAGGCTGTGGGCGTTCTCCTGATGGTCTGCGACAAACAGGCTGGATGACCAGATGACGGGGCCGTAGCTCGCCTCCAGCGAAAGATGACCTTCCGGCCAGCCCAGCAGCAGGCGGTGCATGATAAGGCTATGCATATCTGGATCGTCAGGATCGAGATAGCGCTGAAGCAGCAGGCAGGCTTCTCCCTCCGGCCAGAAGAGTCTCAGACAGTGAAAATCGCTAAAGCTGCCAACCACGTCGCACTCCACGGCGGCGGCATCAACGCCCAGAGCCAGCAACAACAAATCCAGAGTGGAGTAGAGCAACTGTCGGCTGGTGGTGGCGTGGACTACCGGCGGCGTCTTAGCCAGGCAGCGACGCAGCTGCTGCGCATCGCGAAGCCATGTGCGTCCCGCGCGCGTATGCGGATAAAACGTGTTTACCCAATAGCAGCAGCCCTGTTCCTGCGCCAGCGTTTGTAAGGAACTGATGTCATCCGGGTGGAGGGGATGCTCCTGAATGACGTGTACGCCGCGCGTCAGAAAGTGTCTGGCAAGCTGCGTACCGGTTCCTCCGGCGACGGTCGAACGCACGACAATACAGGCGATATCCGGCATCCTGGTTATCTGTTCCGGCGAGGTATACAGCGGAATGCCAAACGCATGAGCCAGCTCTCTTGAACGGGCGCTTCCCTGCGCCAGCAGGCCGACCAGTTCCAGCCCCTCCGGGGGCTGCATAAAGGCATTCAGGTACATTTCGCCAAATTTGGCGCCCACAATCAGTACGCGTTGCTTTGGGGAGGCGGACGGCATCATAACGTGTTCTCCGGTTGCGTTGAGGTTGCGCAAAGCCAGCGCGTAATGTGTTGCGCACAAGCCTGAACGTGGGGGGCTTCCATCATGATTTGCCAGTGGCTGGCTTCAATCACAGCGTCGTCGGCGTTGTTTATCCAGCCCTGCCACTCGGTTTCTGCTGGCGTCCAGCGCGCGGGTCTCCCGGCGGCATACACCATGAGACAGGGGACCGGAACGCTTTCGCCCGGCGTATGCTCAGTCAGTAAACGCAGCAGATGCGCGATGTTGTCGAGCCACGTTTCTGCCGCTTGCAGCGTCAGGTTTTGCGACACCATACCGACCGTTTTAGCGAGGCTGATAAAGTCGGCAAGCTGGCTGTCGGGCGTCTGCTGGTCGAAATGTTCGGGCAGTGCCAGAGGCGTTTGTCCTTCGGCTAACAGGCGCAGCAGGGCCGCCCGGTTTTCGCAACAGAAATCCTGTCGGCACACGGGATCGATTAACACCATCCGAACCTGCTTGCCTTTGGCGTACAGGCGCTGTGCGGCGCCCGCCGCAAGAAACGCGCCATACGACCAACCCGCCAGCACATAAGGGCCGTGAGGCTGCTGACGACGGATGCACCCGACATACTCATCGATCATCTGGTCGAGCGTGGCAAAGCGCTGCGGCGATTTTGCTTGCAGGCCGAAAACGCGCCTGTTCAACGCGTTAGCGAGCGGCAGCCAGGCGCTGATATCGCCGTCTGAAGCGTGGAAGACAAACAGGGTTTCCTCACCGTCGCCCTGGCAAAGGGGTATCGGGTTGTCCTCTCCTGACGTAGCCGCCTGTAGATGGGCGCAGAAGTCGCTCAGCGTCGAATGGTTGAACAGATCCTGAAGGTTAGCCCTGGCAATCCCTCTCCGGTTTAGCTGCGCGACCATCCTTGTCGCCATCAGGCTGTCGCCGCCCAGTTCGAAAAAGTCGTGATGCCTTGCCACGGGGCGAGACAGCAGCGATTGCCAGAGTTCAGCCACCTGTTTTTCCAGCGCCGAATTCCCCCCGGCAACTGGCGTGGGTTTGGCTGGCTCAGTCGGCGCATCAGACGGGGCATGCAGCGGCGTAAATAACGCTTCTCTTTGCCGGATCTGTAAAATGGGCAGACCGGTGCCAAAGCGCTGCTGTAAATAGCGGCTCACGGCTTTTTTATCCGGGCGATTTACGCCAGGCGAACGCGCTACCAGCAGATGCTGGCGCAGCGGCGACGATTCCTGCGCGGGCCACGCCAGCTCGTTTGCAAACCCGGCCTGAACGAGAACCTCCTGCCATGCGGAGCGGGTGAGCATCGGTTTCTCATCCCGGCGGCGGAAATCGCGGTATCCGCTTAATCCCTCAATAAAGCCCACGCTCGCCAGCTGGAATACGCTGTTTCGCTCCGTCGCTTCAACGATCAGCAAACGTCCGCCGGCTTTCAGCAACAGTTTTAATCTGCGCAACGTCTGGACGACATGGCTGGCGTCGTGGAGCACATTGACGGCAACGATCAGGTCGTAACCCGCCTCCGGGTGGGCGGTGAAATCCAGCGGCTGGTTGATGTCGAACAAGGCATAAGACACCTGCGATTCATCATGGAAACGGGCTCTGGCGTCATTGAGGAACTGCGCGGAGACGTCCGTGAAGTGGTACGACTGCCGCGTGTTCCGCGTGGCCTTCAGCACCGGCGCGGTAGTGGCTGCGGTTCCGGCGCCAACCTCCAGAATCCGTTCTGCGCTGCACAAGGCGGCAATCTGCGCGGTATAGCGATTCAGACAGGCGCTGGCGGGGTTGTCGCGATACAGCGCGTCGGTAACGCGATGCTGCTCGTTGAACAGCAATTCCAGCGGAGAACACTGCCCGGAGAAGAGGGCGTCGTGCCGGGCGATGCAGGTTTCCAGATACTGCGCCAGCGCCTGGCTCCATTGGCTTTGCGGGCACGCTTCCTGAGGCTCAGGAATCTCGCTGAGCGGAATGCGGCAGCGCCAGCTTTCACCTTCGCGGATTAACCACTCTCTTTCCGTCAGACACTGTAGCCACTGGCGCAGCAGACGCTGGTGAGACGCTTGCGCGGACAGCGCCTGTACTACTGCGCTAAAGCGATGGGCGATCTCCGGCGTGGTAAACAGGCCGTGACGATTTAGCGTAGCCGCGATCCCCTGTAGCGCACGCGCCTCCAGCCAGCGCCAGGTCGCCTCCAGCTCATCAAGCTGCGCCTGCTCAGGCAACGGCAGCGCCAGTTGGGTAAGTTCGTGCTCATCAGGCATCGCCGCTGATGGCGACGGATCGTCGGCCATCACGATATCCAGCGTCAACGCGCCCTGTTCGGTTATTTCCGCTCTGGCCTGCCGGATGCCGGGGTATTCGAGCGTCGCCTGCTCAATATCCCGCAGGTCGTAGTCCGCCTGCGCGTTCAGCGGCCAGCGTCGGCGGGGAATGTGCCCGGCGATGCCGCTGGCGAGAGTCTTCAGGCTTTCAGGGGCGGCGATGACGGCTTGCAGGATGGCGCAATAGTCATTAAACATCGCCTCGGCAGCGCCGGGTTCCAGCACGTTGTCCATGCAGTACCAGCTAAACATCAACTCGCCGTCGCTCTCCATGACCTGATGATCCAGCCAGACCTGCGGCGTTTGCGTGAATACATAGCAGGGTTCGCCGAACAGATGGCTCATCGCCTGATCGATAGTCATGCCTTCCAGCGTCATCCCCAGCATACTGGTAAACACTACCGGCATCAGCGGTTGACGTTGTGATCCGCGCAGGCGGCCCAGCTCACGGATCACCTCAACACCGTTCATTTCACTGTGCGCCATGTTTTGCCAGAGGCGCTGTTGGGTCTGTTGCATCTGCTCTTGCAACGTCACCGGCGCTGAGAAGTTAAAATCAACCAGCGTGACGGAGGTAAAATCACCAATCAACTGGTTGATTTGCGGATGGATCGGCTGGCGATTGAAGAACGTCAGGTTCAGCGTAAATGTTGTGGTACGGCTCCAGCGCTCAAGGGTGGCGGCAAACAGCGTGAGCAGCGCGGCAGACGGTGTGACGCCTTGCTGCTGCCAGCGCTGTTTCACGGCCTGCCATTCTGTCTTGCCGATCGTCGATTTGAAGGTGGTGAAGTGTGGCGTTTCCGGGGGCGTCTCAACCACCGGCAGCTCTGGCGCTAAGGGCAGTTGCGGCAGTTTTTCCTGCCAGTAATCCCAGGCATCGTGCCATGCCGATGTCTGTCGGCGCGCCTGTTCAGCCATCACATAATCACGGAAGGTAATAGCGAGCGGCGCCAGCGTTTCACCGCGCCAGACCTGCGCCAGGTCGTCCATCATGACTTTAAAACTCTGCACATCAAACTGCAAAAGGTCGAGGTTCATATGCAGACGGTAATGGCAATCGTCGATTTCGCTGACCACCAGCTCAAAAAGAGGCCACTGGTCGGCAGGCAAAACGCGATAGCTCAGTTCATGCCGCCGTTTTTCCAGCGCGATGCGCTGTTCTTCCGGGGAAAGCGCGCGCAGATCGTCACGCGGGATGTGATACTCCGGCGTTGTCGCCAGGATTCGCTGCTGCCCGTCGGCATCAACCACCATACGCAACATATCGTGGCGTGCGATGAGCTGGTTCCATGCTTTCTCCAGTATGGCGAGATCGAACTCATCGTGGCGTTTATCCCACTCAAACAGGACGTGACAGGCGACGCCGCCATAGCCAATGAGGTGGGTTCGCCCCAGCCAGTAGGCGTGCTGAATGGGCGTCAAAGGGAAGGGCGCATAACGCTCGTCGGCGTCGTGCCGCAACACTTCCGGCTGCGAAGCGGCAGGCGTCGCCTCTGGCTTAGAACAGATAAGCTGCGTGAGTCCATGAGGAGACAGATCCTGCCACGCCCGTTCCGCATTGATGCGTACGCCCAGGTAGTGCTGAATATCGCTACTGAGTTCAAGGAAGAGCAGCGAGTCCATGCCGAGTTGCAACAGATCCTGGTTTGGATGCAGTGACGCCGGATCGCTCAGCCTTAGCTGAACCGCAATCCGCTTTTTCAGCCATGCCATCACCGCTGTTTCATCGCTCAGGCTGCCGTTAAAGGCGTTGTCATCAGCAGGAGGAATGACCGGCGTTGCGGCTTTTTCTGTGGCGCTGATGTTAAACAGAGCCTGTTGTAACGGGGGCATTTTGTCGGTAAAAACGCGCATCGCCAGTCGCCACGGGGCGCCGCGCATCACCGCCTGTTCCAGGTGCCAGCAGCCTTCGGCATCGCTTAACGCGCCCATACCTCGGCTGGCGAGCGTCGCCAGCATTTCCGGCGTGGCCGCCCGACCGCTTTCTCCCCATGCGCCCCAGGCGACAGAGAGCGTTTTCGGCGCATCAAGGGTGGAAAACTGCTGGGCCAGCCCGTCCAGGTAGCCGCAGGCCAGCGCATGGGCGCTCTGACCCGGCGCGCCGAGGGTGGCGGCAGCGGAAGAGTAGAGAATAAGATAGCGTCCGTCGTGGTTGCGCAGGGTTTGCAACAGCTGGCTTGCCGCCTGCGCTTTTACCGCGAAAACGGCAGCCAGCTGGTGGTCATCAAGCTCCTGCAAGGGCGCGTCAGCCAATACGCCAGCGGCATGAATCGCTCCGGCAATGCCGCCGTTGGCCGCCAGATCGTCAAGAACCGTGGCCAGTTGCCCGGCATCGCCCACATCACAACGGCAGACGCGCGTCTGCCCGCCCTCCACGTCGCGTAGCCATGACTCATCCACGCGCGGCGCCAGCAGGGCGATGCGTCGCGCCCCTTTTTCTCTGAGCCAGTTCACGGCAAGGCGGCCTAATCCGCCAAACGCTCCGGTCACCAGATGCCAGCGGCTATCGCCGGTAAACACGTTTGCCGGTAATTCAGCGGCGCATCCCGTATTGGGCGACAGTGAAGGAAGCCAAAGGGTGTCACCCCGTGCGGCGAGCCAGCGCTGTGATAGTGAGACTGCACTCAACCCTTGATGCAGCGTTTCCCTCGGGGTGTTTTCGGCGAGATCGATGGCGGCAAGCAACCGTTCCGGCTGTTCGTTGGCCGCGACGCGAAGCAAGGCCCATAGCGCTTGATGGGATGCAGAGAGTGCTTCATTTTCCTCGACTCGCCACGCGCGGCGAGTAACCACAATCAATCCGGCTGCGCTGGCGGTGAGCGCTGCTATCACTTTCTCCGCTAAGGCCAGCGTATCCTCGCTCTCCTCAACAATCATCAGTCGTGAAGAGGCGTGCGGATCGTGAATGATGCCGTATTGCGCCAGCTCGTCGCTGCGCGCAAGCGTACCGGCGCTGAAGCTAAAGGTAAGCGGATGGTCAATGCTGGCGACGTTGAGGGGCGTCCAGCGCCATTGATAATGCGTTTGCGGCGCAGGAAGAGGCGCGGCGGGCGATAGCGG
>OATN01000319.1_pt1 | contig 18474 bp, 12 predicted proteins | sample 1501211 | NCBI WGS metagenome assembly OATN01 (sample SAMEA2579978, study PRJEB22360) | human gut metagenome | reverse complement strand
TAGTCTTGTGGGAACGGTTTCTGGGGTTGAAGATGTGACAGTCTCCCTACCTTCATCGAAAGCTCGTCTAAGTGTAGGTAAATGGGGCTATAAGTCCAATACGATTACTGTTGAGGATGGTCAAACTGTTCGGGTTACAGGTAATTTTATAAATCGCCTCATAGCGGTAGCACCATTGTTTCTATACTTTATTGGAGGTCGTTACCTCCCACTCATTGCTGTCCTATCTACTATAATTTTGCTTTTTAGCTTACCCTTTCTCAAGTTAGAAATTGTAGACTAATTAGAATCGGGAGTGGCCTAGCCCTCTGTTTGATACTTTTAACTCACTTTTTCATAAAAATGCTAGGCTGCTCTCCATTTTTTGAGAAAAGGTTGAGACGAGAAAGTGGGTTGTCAAAAAGGGAACTTGATAGAGTTCTCCTTTTTTATTCAGCTAGTTTCTCTGTTGATTTCTAAAAGACCCCAGTTGGTAAAACTGAGGTCTTTCTTGTTTCTAGTGATAGATTACTTACGATATAATTTGTCGTATTGATAGTAAGGATCGAAGGTCACATTGATACCAAGCTTACGGAGGACATTTTTATCTTCATCAGTAAGGATGATGGTTGAGTGGGCTTCAGATCCCTTGAGGTTACCAAGTTCCTTCATGGCACGGGCCGCATCTGCATTGTTAGCAGCAGTGATAGCCAAGGCAATGAGAATTTCATTTGAGTGAAGACGAGGATTACGGCTACCCAAATGGTTGATTTTCAGACCTTGGATGGGTTTAACCACCTCAGGCTCAATGAGTTTGGTTTCTTTGGCAATGCCAGCAGAAGTCTTGATTGCATTAATCAAAGCAGCGGCAGTAGGACCAAAGAGTTCTGAATTTTTACCAGTGACGATTTGGCCATTTGGCAATTCAAGCGCAAGAGCAGAACTACTGGTTTCTTCAGCTTTAGCACGTGCTGCTACAACGACTTTACGGTCTTCAGGCGTGATACCAAGATCGTTCATGAGCAGTTCGATTTTCTTAACGGCAGTTTCAGGTACACGTTCATTTTTAAAATCAAGAACGGTTTGATAGTAGCGACGGATGATTTCTTGTTTAGAAGCTTCTTTAGCAGCCTCATCATCGGTAATAGCGAAACCAACCATGTTAACCCCCATATCTGTAGGCGAAGCATAAGGAGATTCGCCAAGGATACGTTCAAGCATACGTTTGAGAACTGGGAAAATTTCGATGTCACGGTTGTAGTTTACGGTCGTTTTTTCATACGTTTCCAAGTGGAAGGGGTCAATCATGTTGACATCATCAAGGTCCGCAGTAGCAGCTTCATAGGCCAAGTTGACTGGGTGATGAAGTGGCAAATTCCAAACTGGGAAGGTTTCAAATTTGGCATAACCAGATTTGATGCCATTGATTTGGTCGTGGTACATGTTAGACATGCATGTCGCCAATTTACCAGAACCTGGACCAGGAGCAGTGACAACGATTAGGTTACGGCTGGTCTTGATATAGTCATTTTTTCCCATACCTTCAGGAGAAATAATATGGTTCATATCCGTTGGATAACCCTTAATAGGGTAGTGGATGTAAGACGTGATGCCATTTTTTTCCAGTTGGTTACGGAAAGCATCGGCCGCAGGTTGACCTGAATACTGTGTGATGACAACAGAACCCACATAAATATTGAGCTCGTTGAATGTATCAATCAGACGAAGCACCTCTTGGTCGTAGGAAATACCAAGGTCACCACGAGCCTTAGAGTGCTCGATATTGCTAGCATTAATGGCGATGACCACTTCAACCTGATCTTTAAGCTCTTGAAGGAGCTTGATTTTATTGTCAGGTTCATAACCAGGAAGGACACGAGCAGCGTGAAAATCCTCCAACATCTTGCCACCAAACTCCAAGTAGAGCTTGCCGTCAAACTGGTTAATACGCTCCAAAATATGGTCACGTTGCAGATTCAAATACTGTTCAGAACTAAAAGCTTGTTTCTTCATAAATAAAAATACCTCTGAGGAAAATTATATCAAATGCCTGAGGTAAATGCTATTAGCGAAAGAGGATTTATTGGATTTTAAAATAACTTCAATGTATGTCTTTTTTATCAACAATAATTTATTTGGATGGAGTATTGCTTTTTGATATAATAAAAATCGTAATTGGAGGTTATGATGAGTTATATTTTTACAATATTGTTAGTTTCATTGGTGATTTTTATTTTTCTATTTTCATATTATAAAAAATATATGTCACCTATCACTATAATTATAACTAGTATTATAGTTGTTGGTATTTTGATATTATTTGGTTGGCTTACTATTTCTCAATGGGGATTTCTTTCTGCTATCTTGGCAGTTGCTTCTATGTTATTTACAGAAGATTTGTTTACAAAATATTTTGGAGATAATTTATCTTTAAGAGCAAGCTCTATTTTAGTACGTGGAAGAGTGATAGTGGTTTTATTGGCACCAATATTATTTGTTTCAGTAATGCTAATATCATCTCAAAATGTTGAGAAATATTTATTACAAAATAAATTAGAGTATATTAAGTATGTACCTAAAGAAGTTAGATTGTTTAACGATGGTAAAGAAATAAAGACAATTGGAAATAGTACTTTAAAAGATACCACATATCTTCTTGATTTTATTGATGGAGAACATGCAAGACAGGGAATAATAAGTTTAGAATTAGATAAAATAATAGATAGATTATATTCAATTAAAAATTTAACTGTAGAGTATCGAGGTGCTGATTATAAGATAGAAAATGTTACTTTTGATAAGCAAATGAGAGTTTATTATTTTTTTGTATATAAGAAAAACTCAACTTACAACATAATATTTGTTTATATAATGACCTCTCTATTTAGATTTATTGTTATTGAAGCTATTGGAATGGTATTATTATGGTTATATAGTCGTTTCTTTTATAGGAATCCCAAGGCAAATATATTGTTAAAATTTATTAGTGGTGGGAAATCAGGTATTGATATTCAAGGACACTGGTACTTGATGAATAAGTATGGATTTGATAAGAGGGAGTTTTTATATTCTGTTTCAAGTTTTCATATTCTAGGTAATCTATTATTTATAGGAAAAACAGCTTATAAATTAGATAAAAATGATAAAAAGATAAAAATACAGAATACAAATGTCAGTATTGAGATTCAGGATGATCATACTATAAAAATTAGTAATTTTACTTTTATACATGCATATTCTAAAGTAAAAAAAGAACTATATGTAAAATATAAGGTTCCTAAAAATAGATTTGGAAATAAAGTATATTTTAAAGAATCAGATAAAAAAGTTTTGTTAGGTAAAGATTTAACAGAAAAGGAAAATGTACTTTGTTTGGATATTAACCAAAGAATTATAGTTGAAACTAGATCGAAATCTCAAGAGATTTATCATCTAAACGAAAAATATGCAATTCCTGAAAATGTTTTTCTAGTGTCAGGATTTGACATTAATGTTAACAAGGATAAATTTTTGAAATATGAGTATAATTGCGACAAAGGTGAGATAACTATTGGGAATACTAAATATATCGAGATTAGAGAACATTAATTTTTCAATAATTTCCATAGTAAATGTTAACATATTTTGATGATAATCGTTATACTATTACCATGGCTAAGACACCAAGTGATGGGCGAGCTGGAAAAAATAATGTCTCAGAAATCATCAAAAAGTTGTTTTGATTGAATAATATTTGAGATAGAACTAAACAATAAAAAAGTAGTTGTTGACTTATACTGTGTGCTAATCTCAAAAAGTTAGACAAATAAATTAAGAAAAGGCCTTAGTTGAACTGTACCCCAAAAGTTAGACAGAAAAAATCTAACTTTTGGGGTGTTTTTATTATGAAATTGACTTATGAAGATAAAGTTCAAATATATGAACTGAGAAAGCAAGGAGAAAGCTTTAAACGACTTTCAAATCAATTTGAGGTGAACGTTTCTGGTCTAAAGTACATGGTGAAATTAATTGACCGTTATGGAATAAACATCGTCAAAAAGGTAAAGAAGCGTTACTATTCTCCTAAATTAAAACGAGAAATGATTGATAAGGTTCTGCTTGAAGGTTGTTCTCAACAAAGTGTTTGTCTGGACTATGGCCTTTCAAATCAAGGATTGCTTAACAATTGGATAGCACAATACAAGAAAAATGGGTATACTATTGTTGAGAAAGCAAGAGGGAGACCGCCTAAATTGGGACGTAAGCCAAAGAAGAAACCTGAAGAGATGACAGAACTAGAGCGACTTCAAGCAGAAAATGAGTACTTGAGAGCGGAGAACGCTGTTCTAAAAAAGTTGAGAGAACTCCGATTGAGGGACGAGAAAGAGCAAAAAGAAAAACGGAAATTGTTCGAGGATTGGTAACAGAGTTTGCTTTAGAGATTCTTCTAAAGATTGTTAAGCTTGCTCGTTCGACCTATTATTACCACTTAAAACAGCTGGATCAAACGGATAAGAATCAAACTATCAAAGCTGAAATTCAAGCTATTTTTACTGAACACAAAGGAAATTATGGCTATCGTCGCATCACTCTTGCATTGAGAAATCGAGGCTTCGTGGTAAATCATAAGAAAGTGCAACGTCTGATGAAGAGTCTTGGTTTAAGTGCTCGAATCCGTCGTAAACGGAAGTATTCTTCATACCAAGGAGAGGTTGGCAAGAAAGCAGAGAATCTCATTCAACGCCAGTTTGAAGCATCAAAACCAATGGAAAAGTGCTACACAGATGTGACAGAGTTTGCCATTCCAGCAAGCAGTCAAAAACTCTACTTATCACCAGTTTTAGATGGCTTTAACAGCGAAATTATCGCCTACAATCTTTCTACTTCGCCGAACTTAGCACAAGTAAAAATTATGTTGGAACAAGCTTTTACAGAGGACCATTACGAAAATACAATTCTCCACAGTGACCAAGGATGGCAATATCAACATGATTTCTATCATCATTTTTTAGAGGACAAGGGAATCCAAGCATCAATGTCACGTAAAGGAAATAGTCCGGACAATGGCATGATGGAATCCTTCTTTGGCATTCTGAAGTCTGAGATGTTTTATGGTTATGAGAAGACGTTTAAGTCAATTGAGCATTTGGAACAAGCTATTGTAGACTATATTGATTATTACAACAACAAACGCATTAAGGTAAAACTAAAACATACTAAGATTAGTAGTGAGGAAATCTCCGACGGGAGAAAGTACTCACTACTTTTTTCGTTATGTTAAAGTAGAGGTGTCTTGTTAAGTCGATGAGTCCTTTGGCGCTAGACGTCGTAACTAAAACTGGCAAGACACCTGTTTTAGGAAGAATGTTATCAAAGTATGTGGGACGAAAAACGTCGAGTATTGAAAATGACATCACTAAAGCAAGGAATCATTCAAGACAAAGAGGTAATATCATGCGAGTAATTTTTGGGATTGACGTGAGTAAAGCAAGTTCAGAAGTGGCCATCTTGGTCAATGGAGAGAAAATACATGGCTATACCATACCCAATGATGCCATCGGATTTAATCGACTACTTGGGGATTTGAGAACTGTTTACCAACCAGAGATTGTATTTGAGGCGACTGGTGTCTATTCTCGTCGTCTTCAGGCCTTCTTTGAGGATAATAGTTACGCTTATATACGGCTCAATCCCTTAGAATCCAAGAAACAATTAGATAGCTTGCGAGTGCGTAAAACCGATAAGATTGACGCTGAAAAACTAGCTACGTCTCAGTTCATCCTCAATCGTAAACCAAGCTATGTCCAAGAAGCGCTTTATCAAGAATTACGCGACCTCAGCCGTTTCTATCAGAATCTTACTGAGGATATTGTCTGCTCTAAAAACCGCCTGCACAAGGTTTTACAGGTCACTTTTCCTGAATTGGAAAACATCTTGTCGTCACCAACTGGGAAACAATATTGGAACTTGGTCATGGCTTTTCCATGTAATAGTTTTGTACTGGAGTTAGATGACGCCGCATTAAGAGCTATCATCCGTCAGTCTACATCAAAACGCATCTCTGAAAAACGTGTGACTTACTTAGTAGATAAGCTTACAAAACTAGCTAATCATTCTTATTGTGCAGTCAAGAAAACCTCTCCAATGATGGAAGAGGTCAAATACTATGCAGGGGAGTTACTTAGGCTTTCTGAATATAGACAAAGTGTTTTAGAGGAGATGATAACATTGGCTCAACCTTTGCCAGAATACGAGATTCTTCTCTCTATTCCTGGAATAGCTGAAACCACAGCGACAAGCATTATTGGTGAACTTGGTGACATTCGTCGATTTCACTCTGCCAATCAAATCAATGCTTTTATCGGCATTGACCTCAGACACTATGAATCTGGGGACTTTCTAGCCAAGGAACATATCACCAAACGTGGGAATCCCTATGCCAGAAAGATTCTCTTTAAGTGCATTCATAACATAGCTTCAGCTAGCCACACCAATCCTTCTCATATCGCAGACTTCTATGAGAAACGGAAAAGACAATCGCAAGTGACTTCAACCAAACCACACACGATTGCCTCTATACATCGTCTCATTAGAACAATGTATTACCTCATAACGCATAACAAACTTTACGATTATACTTCTACCCAAAATCGGTAAAATTGTTTATGCCATATGATTGTAACACCTTATCAAAAAAATCACTAGATAAGGCGTTGTTTTTGCGTACACTTTTTACACTGAACCTTAGTTCAAAAATAGACAAATTCCTTAGTTTGACTATGGAATTCAATCTATTTTTTATCAAATGCCTTGACATGCTTGACAAATGGTAGAAAAAGGACTCACAGCTGTGAGCCCTTTTATTGTAATCTTAGTCTTCAGATGTTTCCACAATTGCTTCATCAACAGCAATGTTTTCAATAACTTCAACTTCGTTAACTGAAAGTGGTTCAATGTTACGGTAGCGAGCCATACCTGTACCAGCAGGGATAGTCTTACCAATGATAACATTTTCTTTAAGACCAAGAAGATGGTCTTTCTTACCACGGATAGCAGCATCTGTGAGGACACGTGTTGTTTCTTGGAAGGAAGCCGCAGACAAGAATGAATTTGTTTCAAGTGAGGCTTTAGTGATACCAAGAAGAACTGGACGTGATGTTGCAGGAAGACCACCAGAAATAACAATATCCTTGTTAGCATCTGTGAAATCTGCAATGTCCATAAGTGTTCCTGGAAGAAGATTTGTGTCACCTGGATCCATGACACGTACTTTACGAAGCATTTGACGAACCATTACTTCGACGTGCTTGTCTCCGATTTCTACCCCTTGGCTACGGTAAACTTTTTGTACTTCTGCAAGAAGGTAAGTTTCAACTGACAAGGTATCACGAACTTCAAGAAGGTGTTTTGGTTGGATTGAACCTTCTGTAAGAGCGGCACCACGGTGAACTTCATCTCCCACTTCAACTTTCATACGAGCTGTAAATGGTACAACATATTCACCCATGCCAGTTTTACCTTGAACGAAGACCTTCTTAGTACGTGTTGCAGCATCTTCTTCGATTTCGATAACATTACCCTTAACTTCAGTAATGACCGCTTCCCCTTTAGGGTTACGAGCTTCGAAGATTTCCTGGATACGTGGAAGACCTTGTGTGATATCGGTGTTTGAGGCTACCCCCCCGGTGTGGAAGGTACGCATAGTAAGCTGTGTACCAGGTTCCCCGATAGATTGGGCAGCGATAGTACCAACCGCTTCACCAACTTCAACCGCATCACCAGTTGCCAAGTTAATACCATAACAGTGACGGCAGACACCGTGGCGTGTGTTACATGTAAATACTGAACGGATAGTGACTTCTTCAACACCAGCATTGACAATAGCAGCAGCCATTTCTTCAGTAATCAAGGTATCTGGACCTACGATGACTTCACCTGTTGTAGGATTCTTAACTGATTTCTTAGTGTAACGACCTTGAAGACGTTCTTCAAGTGTTTCTGTAACCTCTTTACCATCAGTAATCGCACGGATGAGAAGACCACGGTCTGTTCCACAGTCATCTTCACGGATGATAACATCTTGGGCAACGTCTACCAAACGACGAGTCAAGTAACCTGAGTCGGCTGTCTTAAGGGCCGTATCGGTCATACCTTTACGAGCACCGTGAGTTGAGAAGAACATTTCCAAAACGCTCAAACCTTCACGGAAGTTTGAAAGGATAGGCAATTCCATGATACGTCCGTTAGGAGCGGCCATCAAACCACGCATACCGGCAAGTTGGGAGAAGTTAGAGATGTTACCACGAGCTCCTGAGTCCATCATCATAACGATTGGGTTCTTAGAATCTTGTGTCTCAATCAGACGTTTTTCAAGTGCTTCTTTAGCTTCACGCCATGTTGTTGTAACAGCAACATAACGGTCATCATCTGTCATCAAACCACGACGGAAGGCTTTGTTAATTTCTTCAACACGGTGGTGAGCAGCATCAATAATTTCTTGTTTGTTATCAATAACTGGGATATCGGCGATACCAACGGTCAAACCAGCAAGTGTTGAGTGATAGTAACCAAGGTCTTTCAAACGGTCAAGGAAGGCTGACGTTTCAGTCGTGCGAAGACGTTTGAAGGTTTCAGCGATGATGTTACCAAGATTTTTCTTCTTAAATGGTGCATTAATTTCCAAACTATCAATAACGGTTTGGATATCTTGACCTGGTTCAAGGAAGTATTTATCTGGCGTACTATCGGTCAAGTTTTCATTTGTGATTTCTTGGAGGTATGGAATTTCTGCTGGAATAATCTCGTTAAAGAAGATTTTACCAACAGTTGTTACCATAATCTTGTGAAGTTGGTTTTCTTTCCAAGGTTTATCAGGCATGCTGTCTACAGCAATACCGACACGGCTATGCAAGTGAACATAACCATTACGATAAGCCATCACTGCCTCATCAATATCCTTGAAGACCATACCTTCACCTTCACGGCCTTTTTCTTCCATTGTCAAGTAGTAGTTACCAAGAACCATATCCTGAGATGGTGTTACGACTGGTTTACCATCTTTAGGGTTAAGGATGTGTTCTGCTGCAAGGAGGAGCAAGCGTGCTTCAGCTTGAGCTTCTTCAGACAATGGAACGTGAATGGCCATTTGGTCACCGTCAAAGTCGGCATTGTAGGCTTCACAGGCAAGTGGGTGGAGGCGAAGGGCCTTACCATCAATCAAGACTGGTTCAAAGGCCTGGATACCCAAACGGTGGAGGGTAGGTGCACGGTTAAGAAGTACTGGGTGTTCCTTAATGACATCTTCAAGAATATCCCAAATACGTTCATCACCACGTTCAACCATACGTTTAGCGGCTTTCACGTTGCCTGCGTATTCACGCGCAACGATTTCACGCATAACAAATGGTTTGAAAAGTTCGATGGCCATCAAACGTGGCACACCACATTGATACATTTTAAGTGTTGGACCAACAGCGATAACAGAACGTCCAGAGAAGTCAACACGTTTACCAAGCAAGTTCTGACGGAAACGTCCTTGTTTACCTTTAAGCATGTGGCTCAAAGATTTAAGTGGACGACTACCTGGTCCAGTGATTGGACGACCACGACGTCCATTATCAATAAGGGCATCTACCGCTTCTTGCAACATACGTTTTTCATTTTGCACGATGATACCTGGGGCATTCAATTCAAGCAAACGAGCCAAACGGTTGTTACGGTTGATAACACGACGATAAAGATCGTTCAAGTCAGATGCTGCAAAACGGCCACCATCCAATTGAACCATCGGACGAAGATCTGGTGGCAATACTGGCAAGATGTTAAGTACCATCCATTCTGGTTTGTTACCAGACTTGTAGAAGGCATCAAGAACGTCCAAACGACGAACAGCCTTAACACGTTTTTGACCAGTTGCTGTCTTCAATTCTTCCTTGAGTTCAGCAATTTCAGCTTCCAAATCCACTTGTTTCAAGAGATCTTGGATGGCTTCTGCACCCATTTTAGCGACGAATGAACCATGTCCATACTCTTGCAATTTTTCGCGGTATTCACGTTCAGTCAAGAGAGATTTTGGTTCAAGTGGTGTTTCTTTTGGATCGATAACCACGTAAGCTGCGAAATAAATAACTTCTTCAAGCGCACGAGGGCTCATATCCAAAGTCAATCCCATACGAGAAGGGATTCCCTTGAAGTACCAGATATGTGATACTGGTGCTTTCAACTCGATGTGACCCATACGTTCACGACGAACCTTAGCACGTGTTACTTCAACACCACAGCGGTCACAAACGATACCTTTATAACGGATACGTTTGTATTTTCCACACGCACATTCCCAGTCCTTAGTTGGACCAAAGATCACTTCATCAAAGAGACCTTCACGTTCTGGTTTGAGCGTACGGTAGTTGATTGTTTCAGGTTTCTTAACTTCACCATAAGACCATGAACGGACTTTAGTTGGTGAAGCTAGTGTGATTTGCATACTTTTAAATCGATTTACGTCAACCACTAGTATTACCTTTCTTTTTTTCTATTGACAATAGTAGCTCTATTGTCACCTTTATCAGCTACCTTAGAGGGGGAAGAATCTTCCTCTTCTAAAGCTTATGTTTATTCTTCTTTATTTGAAGCTTCTTCTTTAGCTTTTTCTAATTCAGCAGCTTCTTTGGCCTGTTGCACACGTGCTTTTTCAAGATCGTCAACGTGCATAACGTCGTCATCTTCACCTTCATCAAGATCACGCAATTCAACTTCATGATCGTCTTCGTCAAGGACACGCATGTCAAGACCGAGTGATTGCAATTCTTTAACAAGTACTCGGAATGATTCTGGAACGCCTGGTTTTGGAATTGGTTTACCTTTAGTAATCGCTTCATAGGCTTTCAAACGTCCGTTAACATCATCAGACTTGTAAGTCAAGATTTCTTGAAGAATGTTTGAAGCACCGTAAGCTTCAAGGGCCCAAACCTCCATCTCACCGAAACGTTGTCCACCAAATTGTGCTTTACCACCAAGAGGTTGTTGAGTAACAAGTGAGTAAGGACCAACTGAACGAGCGTGAAGTTTATCATCAACCATGTGGTGAAGTTTGATCATATACATGACACCAACTGACACACGGTTATCAAACGGCTCACCTGTACGTCCATCGTAAAGGATTGTCTTAGCATCGCTATCCATACCAGCTTCACGAACAGTATCCCAGAGGTCTTCTGAACTTGCTCCATCAAAGACTGGTGTTGCGATGTGAATACCCAAGTTACGAGCAGCCATACCAAGGTGAAGTTCCATAACTTGTCCGATATTCATACGTGATGGCACCCCAAGTGGGTTCAACATGATATCAACTGGTGTACCGTCTGGAAGGTAAGGCATGTCTTCAACCGGAACAATACGAGAAACAACCCCTTTGTTACCGTGACGACCGGCCATCTTATCTCCGACCTTGATCTTACGTTTTTGAGCAATGTAAACACGAACAAGCATGTTAACACCTGATTGCAATTCATCACCGTTGGCACGTGTAAAGATTTTAACATCACGAACGACACCATCACCACCGTGAGGAACACGAAGTGACGTATCACGTACTTCACGAGATTTGTCACCAAAGATAGCGTGGAGAAGACGTTCTTCAGCAGAAAGGTCTTTTTCACCCTTAGGTGTTACCTTACCAACAAGAATGTCACCTTCTTTAACCTCAGCACCGATACGGATAATACCCATTTCGTCAAGGTCTTTAAGGGCTTCTTCACCAACATTTGGCAATTCACGTGTGATTTCTTCAGGCCCAAGCTTTGTATCACGTGTTTCTGATTCGAATTCTTCCAAGTGAACAGATGTATAAACATCATCTTTCACAAGACGTTCACTCATGATTACGGCATCCTCGAAGTTGTAACCTTCCCATGTCATGTATGCGACGATAGGGTTTTGACCGAGGGCCATTTCGCCACCTTCCATAGATGGACCGTCAGCGATGAAGTCACCTTTTTCGACAATATCGCCAACCTTAACCAAAGTACGTTGGTTGTAAGCAGTACCTGAGTTTGAACGGCGGAATTTTTGAACAGTATAAACATCAAGCGAACCATCTTCACGACGAACTTCAACCTTATCGGCATCAGAGTAAACAACTTTACCGTCATGTTGAGCGATGACAGCAGCCCCTGAATCGTGGGCAGCTTGATATTCCATACCAGTACCAACAAATGGTGCTTTTGGATCAATCAATGGCACAGCTTGACGTTGCATGTTGGCACCCATGAGGGCACGGTTAGAGTCATCGTTTTCCAAGAATGGAATACATGCTGTCGCAACGGCAACTACCTGTTTAGGAGAAACATCTACGAAATCTACAAGGTGTGATGGGTACTCTTGGTTATTACCTTGGTGACGACCCATGACGATTTCTTCTGCAAATGTTCCATCTTCATTCAATTTAGAGTTGGCCTGAGCAACTGTGTACTCATCTTCTTCATCAGCAGTCAACCAAACCACTTCGTTGGTTACCTTACCAGTTGCACGGTCAACCTTACGGTATGGTGTTTGAATGAAACCATACTTGTTAAGGTGTCCGTATGAAGACAAGTTATTGATCAAACCGATGTTAGGTCCTTCAGGTGTTTCAATTGGACACATACGACCATAGTGTGTATAGTGCACGTCACGAACTTCATATCCGGCACGGTCACGTGTCAAACCACCAGGTCCCAAGGCTGACAAACGACGTTTGTGTGACAACTCTGACAATGGGTTGTGTTGGTCCATGAACTGTGACAATTGAGAAGAACCAAAGAATTCTTTAACCGCTGCAGTTACAGGACGAATATTGATAATTTGTTGCGGTGTCAGGACTTCGTTATCTTGAACTGACATACGTTCACGCACGTTACGTTCCATACGAGCCAAACCAATACGGAATTGGTTAGCAAGCAATTCACCAACGGCACGGATACGACGGTTACCAAGGTGGTCGATATCGTCTACTTTACCGATACCTTCAGCAAGGTTAAGGAAGTAGCTCATTTCAGCCAAGATATCCGCTGTCGTCAAAGCACGAACCTTATCGTCTGGATTGGCATTACCAACAATTGTAACCACACGATCTGGATCATTTGGTGCAACAACCTTGAATTTTTGAAGAACAACAGGTTCTGTAACCACCGCATAATCGTTTGGTGTGTATACAAATTTGTTCAAATCACCATCCAAGTGTTCTGCGATTGAATCAATCACATCACGTGTCATCTCAGTACCAGCTTCAACAAGGATTTCACCTGTTTCAGGATCTACCAAGTTTTCAGCAATAGTTTGTCCCAAAAGACGTGTCTTGATGTTAAGTTTTTTGTTAACCTTGTAACGACCAACAGCAGCCAAGTCATAACGACGTGGATCAAAGAAACGAGCTACAAGCAAGCTACGTGAACTGTCGGCAGTTTTAGGTTCACCTGGACGAAGACGTTCATAAATTTCTTTAAGCGCTTCATCAGTACGTGAATCTGCTGGGTTTTTGTGGATATCTTTTTCAACAGTGTTGCGAACCAACTCGCTATCACCAAAGATATCAACAATTTCGTCATCACCTGAGAATCCAAGCGCACGCACAAGCGTTGTGAATGGAATCTTACGTGTACGGTCGATACGAGTATAGGCGATATCTTTTGAATCTGTTTCAAGTTCAAGCCATGCCCCACGGTTAGGGATAACTGTTGAGCCATAACCCACTTTACCGTTTTTATCAACCTTATCGTTAAAGTAAACACCCGGTGAGCGCACCAACTGAGAAACGATAATACGTTCACCACCATTGATGATGAAAGTACCCATCTCAGTCATAATAGGGAAATCTCCAAAGAAGACTTCCTGAGTTTTGATTTCACCAGTTTCTTTGTTAATAAGACGGAAAGTCACAAAGATTGGTGCTGAGTATGATGCATCGTGGATACGAGCTTCTTCAAGTGTATACTTAGGCTCTTTCAATTCGTAACCAACGAATTCCAATTCCATAGTGTCTGTGAAGTTTGAGATAGGAAGTACATCCTCAAAAACCTCTTTAAGACCAGTATCCAAGAAATCTTTAAATGAATCCGTTTGGATTTCAATCAAGTTTGGTAAATCAAGAACTTCTTTAATTCTTGAAAAACTACGACGGGTACGATGTTTCCCGTATTGAACGTCATGTCCTGCCAAGTCTTCTACTCCTTTTCTACATTCGAGACCTGCTTTGCAAGTCGTGCACTTTAAATATTTGACATCTTTTTTAGTGCTTTATCCAATCAAATGCTAAATCTGACCACTCTAATAACAGATACTCAGAGGTAGGGTAAGATGTGAATTTTTAGAACTTTTAAATATGCATTACAATGCTTGGAAATCCTAAAAATAAGCACAAAAATAGCAGCTAAATCTGACCGAAAAAACGTTGATTTAACTGCTGTATCTCTTGATTGGACAATATTTCAACCAAGTAAGACGACAAATAGTTGCCTATATTATACCTAATTTTTAGCTTTTTTGCAAGTTTTTGGGAGATTTTAATGACCTCCAAGAATACTAGACCAAGCCTTTTGATAGTCACTATCCGTTCCTCCGATAGCAAACTTGTAAGTGGTGTCGCCAGGCCCATTTTTGGCCCAGTAACTATCAACCATTTCACCACTTACGGAAACATTACGGCCATTGACCGACACTGTTGCCGGCTTAAGACCTGTTGATTTGAGCACACTGGCTTTTATGGCACTTGAATCCATGTTAAACTTATCACCCGTCTTAAAAATACCTGGATTAGCATTGTAGATAGCTGACGTTAAACGAGCCATATATTGGGCATTGTAGGTGTAACCTGTTTTAGAATCGGTCGGCGTATTATTGTCATAACCAGCCCAACCACCAAGGGTAATCCCAGGAGTTGACACAATCAGCCAAGCATCCGCAAAGTTATCTGTCGTTCCTGTTTTACCCATCCAATCGGCTGAAGCTACTGAACCATTGACATTTTTCAATTCAGAATAGAACTGGGTCGTTGCCCCCTTAACGACAACTTCTTTGAGGAGATTATCCATGATACTTGCCGTAGCCCTCGAGAAGACTTGAACCCCTTCGGATTTATGCTGATAAATAACTTCTCCTGTACGATCAGTAATACTATCAACCATATAACCTTTTTCGTAGACACCACCATTTGAAAGCATCTGATAAGCATTGACCTGTTGGGCAACTGTCGTTTCAATCCCACCACCAAGAGGTAGACTCTCAATATTATAGTTAGCAATATTGTAACCCATCTTGGTCATATATCCCTCAACATCAACATCATTACGCTGAAGCATTTGGTAGGTCCAAAAAGCAGGAATATTCCATGAGGTATTAAGAGCCTCCTGCAGATTCATCATAGCCGTACCCTTATTACCATCGTGAAGAATCGGTGTCCCACCTGTAAAATTGGCTGGATAATTGGAAAGAATACTGGAGCTTCCCATCAAACCTTGATCAATAGCAATACCATAAGCGATAATGGGCTTAATAGAAGAACCAGGGGAACGTGCCGTATCAAAGGCATGGTTATTTTGGTTATTTTCATAACTACGACCACCAACAAATCCTAGAATTGCTCCAGTCGCATTGTCCATCAGTACATTTCCGACTTCAACGCCACTATTGCCACCTTGATCGAGTAGGCCACCATATTGACTAGCAGCATTTTGCATCGCATTATAGACGGCATTGTCAATTGTTGTCTTGACATGATAACCACCTGTTTGTAGCTCTCGAAGAGCCATCTCACGGTAGGTTTCCTTTGTCTTATCATTTTTTAACTCTTGACTTGATACCTTGTCACGCTTCACCAAATAATCATACATGACATCCTGAGCTTCAGACATGACTGAATAGTACAAATAGTCATGACTGACAGCATCTGGATTTTCTCCAGCCTTGAAATCTTTAGTAATATCATAATTCTTGTAACTATCGTATTGTGACTTATCTAGGTAGCCGCCTCGATAGAGATTGTAAAGGACATCTTTTTGACGCGCTAAGCCATAAGACAGGTCATTTGCGTTCTTGAGTTGACCATCTGCGGTATAAGGCGAATAGACAATGGGACTCTGTGGTAAACCTGCAAGATAAGCCGCTTGAGGAACGGTTAAATCCGCTGCAGAAACCCCGAAAATTCCTTGAGCAGCTTCCTCAATACCAGCGATATTTTTTCCCCTATAGTTACGTCCAAAAGGAGAAACATTCAGGTAGTCGGTTAAAATTTCATTTTTTGAAGCACGACGCTCCAGTTGTAGGGCATAGATAATCTCTGCCGCCTTACGTTTAAAGGTTGGGGCATCTCCCGTGACCTGTTGCTTGATTAACTGCTGAGTCAGCGTTGAACCACCACTTGAGGAGCCTACACCTAAAACTGATGACACCAAGGCCCTAAAAACCGCCTTTGGTACAACACCCCTATGCTTCTTGAAATTTTCATCCTCAGTTGCGATGATGGCATTTTTGACGTTATTAGAAATCGCATCACTTTCAATGGGGGTTCTCAATAAGTCCGTGTCAATATCCGCAATCTTCTTAGAGTCAGAATAACTCATCGAAGATACCAGACTAACCTCACTAATCTGATTCAACAAGGTCTTATCCTCAATTGACGGAACAGACTCAATTTGACTCCCCAAATAGCCCAAACCAATACCGGCACCAAACAAGGTAAGGACGATAATAACCACATAAAAGAAATCAGACAAGAGTTTTAATGTTTTTAAGAAAACATCGCCCATATCTAGGAAAGTCATCCGGTCCTCAGACGACTTCTTCGCTTGCTTGTGATTTTTCTTAGACTCAGTCACAAGCTTCCCCTCTCCTAAAGATTTCTCTCCTTTTTTAGACCTGAAACCGGCAAACTTTTTACGAATAGCTTGACCTGGCCGTCTAAAAAAATTTATTATTTTTTCAAAATTCATAGAAATACCTCAAAGCCTATTATAACAAACTTTGACAAAGCTTGCATAGGGTTGCTTTCTTTTGGTATAATGGTGCAGAATATACTTTACTGGAGAATATCATGACAATTTTTGAAGAACTAAAAGCACGTGGCTTGATTTTTCAAACCACAGACGAAGAAGCCCTTGTAAAAGCCTTTGAAGAGGGACCTGTGTCATACTACACTGGTTATGACCCAACAGCAGACAGTCTCCATCTTGGGCATCTTGTAGCCATCCTTACAAGCCGTCGCCTGCAATTGGCTGGACACAAACCTTACGCCCTCGTTGGTGGCGCAACAGGTTTGATTGGTGACCCATCATTTAAAGATGCTGAACGTAGCCTCCAAACCAAAGAAACGGTTGAAGGTTGGGTAGAAAAAATTCAAGGCCAACTCTCTCGCTTCCTTGACTTTGAAAATGGTGACAACAAAGCCGTTATGGTCAACAACTATGACTGGTTTGGTTCAGTCAGCTTCATCGATTTCTTGCGTGATGTGGGTAAATACTTCACGGTTAACTACATGATGAGTAAGGAATCTGTTAAGAAGCGTATCGAAACAGGTATCTCTTACACTGAGTTTGCCTACCAAATTATGCAGGGTTACGATTTCTATGAACTCAACGATAAATACGGTGTAACTCTCCAAATCGGGGGATCTGACCAATGGGGTAACATGACAGCAGGTACTGAGCTCTTGCGTCGTAAAGCAGACAAATCTGGACACGTTATCACTGTGCCACTTATCACAGATTCAACGGGTAAAAAATTCGGTAAATCTGAAGGTAACGCTGTCTGGCTTGATGCGACTAAGACTACACCTTACGAAATGTACCAATTCTGGCTCAACGTTATGGATGATGATGCTGTTCGCTTCTTGAAGATTTTCACTTTCTTATCACTTGAAGAAATCGAAGAAATCGGTAAAGAATTTGATAAAGCTCGTCACCAACGCTTGGCACAAAAGATTTTGGCTCGTGAAGTTGTGACCTTGGTACACGGTAAAGAAGCCTACGAACAAGCTGTTCACATTACTGAACAACTCTTCGCTGGTAATCTTAAAGCCCTCTCAGCACGTGACCTCAAAGTTGCTCTCCACGGTGTGCCAACCTATGAAATTTCAGCAGACGAAAATCTTAACATCGTTGAACTTCTCGTTAATGCCAAGATTTCTCCATCTAAACGCCAAGCACGTGAAGATGTACAAAACGGTGCTATTTATATCAACGGCGAACGTATCCAAGACCTTGATTACACGCTTTCAGATAGCGATAAAATTGACAACGAAATCACCGTTATCCGTCGTGGTAAGAAGAAAAACTTTGTCTTGACTTACTAATAAATACCAATTCTCACTCCTTAATGGAGTGATTTTTTTACCTTGGACATTCAACTACAGGTGCACAATAAAAATAGTGGCTGACTGCTCATCAACTCTCAATACTTACTACTTTCTTCAAGACACAAAAAAACCAGCACTTGGCTGGTTTTTTTGAGACTATCACATTAGTTATAAATCTTGAAAGCGTCGTCGTC
>OATN01000312.1_pt1 | contig 18725 bp, 15 predicted proteins | sample 1501211 | NCBI WGS metagenome assembly OATN01 (sample SAMEA2579978, study PRJEB22360) | human gut metagenome | reverse complement strand
GCTTCTTTTACCGACTTCGGCTGATGCAGCGCCATCTCTTCGGCGGTCACAACAGAAATAGACTGTGGCACTTTTTGAATCGGCGTATCGGTTTTAGTGCCGGTAGCTGACTGTCGCGCCGCAATAGTTGCAGCAGGCCCCCATGCGCTTTCTTGCGGCGCAGGTGCAGCAGTAACGGTGATAGTGTCTTCTTTCGGTTCAACCGCTGCCTGTGCATAAACAGACATGCCGCTAACCGCTGTGGCTACTACAACTGCGATTTTACGCAGTGAGTGTTTTGGCTGAGCAGTTTTGGAACGCGCCATTGGTATATCTCTGATGTAAAGTGAATGATAACGTAAACGAGAATGATTATTATAAAGATAAGATAATATTCGAAACGCTGGCGGGTTCGCAAGCGGTACGCAATCTGAGCGTTCCTGAAGGGTTAATAAACAACCAGATGAAAAGAAAGGGTTAATACTTTGGGTGGGATGTTATTTTACCGGATGGCAACTCGCCATCCGGTATTTCACGCTTAGATGTTAATTACTACCAAACATATCCTTAATCCAACCGGCTACACCGTCGCTATCTTTCTGCTCTTGCTGAGCAGGTTGCTGTTGCGGCTGTTGCTGCGGCTGTGAAGACTGATCAAACGGGTTGCCTGACGGCTGCTGCTGCATCTCACTCTGCTGGCACAGCGATTGCGGATCGCTGGTCCAGACCGGCAAGACACGCATGCCACCGCTGCAAACAAAGTTGCCGTCGTAGTCCACGCCCATATCTGCAATATCTTCTGGCGGAACAAGATTCAGCGGCGTTGGCGTCTGGTTAGCCAGATAACGCTGATAAATCGACATTGCCCCGCTGGCTCCATACAGTTTGGTCGGCTGGTTGTTATCACGGCCGACCCAGGTGATGGTCACCGTGCTGCCGTCAATGCCCGCAAACCATGTATCTACGTTATTGTTGGTAGTCCCTGTTTTCCCTGCCAGATGCAGGTTCGGGTATTTCGCCCCAAGCTGACGACCCGTACCACGTTGTACCACCTGCTGCATGGTCCATAGTGTCAGATACGCCGCCTGCGCCGGAACAGCGCGTTCCGCCTGCGGGAAGCTCTGATATAGCACCTTGCCATCTTCCGCAATTACCGAACGCAGCGCAGAAAGCGGTGCACGGTTACCACCGCTGGCGATGGTCTGGAATGCCTGCGCCACTTCGATTGGCGTTAAGTTCAACGCCCCCAGCAGCATCGCCGGAACCGGATGCAACTGATCTTTCGGTACGCCCAGTTTGATCCAGGTATCCGTAACCGCAGGCAGCCCCAGCGCCATCCCCAGATTTACCGTCGGCACGTTCATCGAACGGGTCAACGCATCCACCAGCATCACTCTGCCGCTTTCGCTATAACGACGGTCATCATTCTGCGGTGACCAGACCTGGCCATTCGGCTGACGTAGCGCGATTGGCGCATCCGCAATCCACGTATTCAGACGATAGATTTTCGGCTGGCTTAAAGCCGTCAGATAAGTCGCTGGTTTTGCAAGGGAACCAATCGAACGACGCGCCTGCATCGCACGGTTGTAGCCCGCAAACTGCGGCTCAGAACCACCGACCATCGCACGAACTTCACCACTAAAGCGGTCGACGACCACAATCGCAGTTTCAAGATCGCTCAACTTACGCTGTTTCTTCAGTGCCGGAATGCCTTCCACGGCGGCTTTTTCTGCCGCGTCCTGGGCCACAGAGTCAAAGGTAGTGAAGATCTTCACGCCGGAGAGATCTTTTACCTTATCGCCTAATTTAGCCTGAAGCTCCTGACGCACCAGTTGCATAAAGGCTGGCTGAGGAGAGATCACCCCACCGCGCGGCTGAACACCCAGCGGACGCGCACTCAACATGTCATAGAGTTCTTGATCAATAATCTGTTGCTGTTGCAGCAGACGCAGTACCAGATTACGTCGCTCCAGCGCCAGTTTCGGGTTACGCCACGGGTTGTAGATGGACGCCCCTTTCACCATACCGACTAACAGCGCCTGCTGATCGAGGCTCAATTCTTCTACCGGGCGACCAAAGTAATATAAGCTCGCCAGCGGGAAGCCGCGGATTTCGTTGTCGCCGCTCTGACCGAGATACACCTCGTTCATATACAGCTCAAGAATACGGTCTTTGCTGTAACGCGCGTCCATGATCAGCGCCATGTAGGCTTCATTCGCTTTACGCCAGTAAGAACGTTCGCTGGAGAGGAACAGGTTTTTCACCAGCTGTTGCGTCAGCGTACTCGCTCCCTGCACCGTGCGTCCGGCAGTCAGGTTTGCCAGCACCGCACGTCCGATTGAGTAGAGGCTGATGCCGTCATGCTCGTAGAAATAACGGTCTTCTGTCGCCAGCAAAGTATCCACCAGCAAATCCGGGAAACCACTGCGCGGCACAAACAGACGTTGCTCACCGTTTGGCGAAGAGATCATGGTGATCAGGCGTGGATCAAGACGGAAGAAGCCAAACTGACGGTTGTTCTCCATATTGACGATGGTCGCCAGATGATCGCCATCAAAGGTCAGACGCGCACGCACCTGCCCTTCTTTACTGTCCGGGAAATCAAACGGACGGCGGATCATCTCAATGCTGTTGGCCTGCACGGTAAATTCGCCAGGGCGGGTCATTTTCGACACCTGACGATACTGGGTTGCCTCCAGCAGCTTCACCATTTCGTTCTTGCTGATGGTCATGTCTGGCTCAAGGTTGACCATTCGGCCATAAACTGCCGCAGGCAGTTGCCAGACCTTGCCATCAATACGGCTGCGAATTTTTTGATCGAGATAAACGCCGTAAATGGCGATCAGCACGGCAAAAACGATAGCCAGTTTTAACAGCAGCCATAGCCAGCCGCGTTTGCCACGAGGCTTACGCCCTTTGCCTTTGCCCTTACCTTTGCGCGGCATCGGTTCTTCATCCTCATAGTCATCATAATCGTCGTAATCATCGTCATCTTCGTAACGACGACGGCTTACCTTTTGTTTGACCGGACGCGTCGGTTTCCCTTTGCGTCCAATTGGCTCGCGGTCATTCCCGGCCATGCTTTTTCTCCGCAATATTCAGGCGCAAAAGCCCGATTTTCTGTTCTTCTGTTGCAAGACAGAAGAAGATATCTCTCAAAATTTGTGCTCGATCGGTCCCCTCTCCCTTGAGGGAGAGGGAGAAAACCAACCTTACGAATACTTTTTCGTCCGTCGCGTCGGTGCAGTGTTTGCCGGGTCGTCCGGCCAGACGTGTTTGGGATAACGCCCTTTCATCTCCTTTTGCACCTCACGATACGCCCCTTTCCAGAAGGCCCCCAAATCACGCGTGATTTGCAGCGGCCTTTGGGCAGGGGAAAGCAACTCCAGCACCAGCGGCACGCGCCCCTGGGCGATCGTCGGATTGGTGGCCTCACCAAACATCTCCTGCATTCTCACCGCCAGCGCGGGCGGGTTATCTTCATGATAACGAATGGCGATCCGGCTTCCCGTCGGCACAGTGTAATGCGCAGGCAATTCACTATCCAGACGTTGCTGCATTCCCCAATCAAGTAATCCGCGTAGTGCCTGATAAATGTCGAGTGATTTCAGGCCGCGTAGTGAATGTACACCGGCCATATGTGGCAGCAGCCACGTTTCCAGCGTCGCCAACAAACTTTCATCATCAACCGCTGGCCAGTCATATTCTGGCAACCACTTTCCGGCGCATAACAAACGCAAGCGTAGCTGTTCCGCTTCCGCCGTCCAGTTGAGCACGCTTAAACCTTTATCACGGATGCCGTTAAGCATCGCCTGATGCAACTCGTCTTCTGACGGTTTCGCCAACGGCTGCACTTTCACCGTCAACTGACCGATTTGCAGCCGACGCCAGGCTTTCAGCGTACCTTGCGCGTCATCCCATTCCACGGTGTCAGATTGCTGCACCAGCTGCGGACAGCGTTGTACTAATTCATCAATATCGACCGGTAACGCCAATAAAATCCGCGCATCCGGCGAGGCGCTGCCCTGCAATAATAACGGCGCGATCAACCATTCGTGGCGACTTAGCGCGTCGTCGGCATCAAGCATCGCCCCCATGCCGTTTGCCAGTTGATAGCGTCCATCTTGCCCACGGCGGCGAGCAATGCGATCGGCAAACGCCCCGGCAAGTAGCGGCGCGATAAGCGAACTGTCTGCCTCACCGCCGCGTACGTTTAAGCGTTTTAACAGTTGCTGACTACGTTGCTGCCAGGCTGGTTGATTGCGCGAAAACGCCACACCCAGGTCACTATTGCCCATCCGTGGCGGCTCTTCGAGAATGGCGGCAATTTTTGCCGCGGTAGCAGCTTCGTCGTCGCTCTTTGCGCTAACCAGCATTGCCGCTAAACGCGGATCGTTACCCAGCGCTGCCATTTTTTGCCCCTGCGCACTAAGCCGTTCACCGTCCAGCGCCCCCAGCATCTTTAACAGGCGTTTCGCGGCCAGTAAATTCACTGCTGGCGGTTGATCCAGCCAGCTCATCTGCGCCGGATCGCTGCATCCCCATTGCAGTAATTCCATCAGCAAACCGGAAAGATCGCTTTGTAATATTTCCGGTTCACTTTGCGCCGCGGCGCGTTCTGCTTGTTCCTTGGCGATTAAATGCAGGCAGATACCCGGCTCCAGACGCCCGGCGCGCCCGGCACGCTGCGTCATGGATGCCTGGCTAACGCGTTGAGTAATCAGTCGCGTAAGCCCCGTGCGCGGATCAAAACGCGCCACACGCTCCTGGGCGCAATCCACCACCAGACGAATACCTTCGATAGTTAAACTGGTTTCAGCAATATTGGTCGCCAGCACCACTTTGCGCATCCCTTGCGGTGCCGCGAGGATCGCTTTTCGCTGATCGTTCAGCGACAACGCGCCATACAGCGGGCAGAGCAACACATCACTGCCGATGCGCGAAGCCAGTTGTTCCTGCACACGCTGAATTTCTCCGACGCCAGGTAAAAATAACAGTAATGATCCACTTTCCTGACGCAGCATTTCAGCGGTGGCTACCGCAACGGCATCGTCAAAACGCTGATGCGTGGGCAGCGGTAAATAACGGCGTTCAACCGGAAACGAGCGCCCTTCTGAGATGACGACGGGCGCTTCTGGCAGCATTTGCTGCAAGCGGTCGTTGTCCAGCGTAGCCGACATAATCAGCAGTTTAAGGTCATCACGCAGACCTTGTTGCACATCGAGTAACAGCGCCAACGCCAAATCCGCCTGCAAGCTACGCTCATGAAATTCATCAAGGATCACCAGTCCAACACCGCTCAGTTCCGGGTCACGCTGGATCATCCGCGTCAGCACGCCTTCGGTAACCACTTCCAGGCGGGTATTCGGCCCGACGCAGTTTTGCGCACGCATCCGGTAGCCAACGGTATCGCCTGGCTTTTCGTTAAGCAGTTCCGCCAGCCGTTGCGCGACGTTACGCGCCGCCAGACGACGCGGCTCCAGCAGGATAATTTTCCCGTTAATGCCGGGATGCGCCAGCAGTTGCAGCGGCAGCCAGGTTGATTTCCCGGCTCCGGTCGGCGCACTTAATAACACCTGCGGCGCACAATCGAGAGCGGTAAGTAATTCAGGTAAGACGGCAGCAACGGGCAACGACGACACAAAACGCTCCAGAGGGTTAACATTCTTCGCGCCACATTGTAGCATCGCGGTAATTCATAACCGAGTGCCTCACATGTCTGACCCGCAACGTCTGTTCTTTGCTATCGACTTACCTGCAGAAATCCGCGAACAGATTATCCACTGGCGCGCCACACACTTCCCACTTGAGGCTGGACGTCCGGTCGCCGCCGATAATTTGCATCTGACTCTGGCATTTTTAGGCGAAGTGAGCGCCGAGAAAGAGAAGGCGCTTTCTCTTTTAGCCGGACGGATTCGTCAACCTGGTTTCACACTCACGCTTGATGACGCCGGACAATGGCTGCGTTCGCGTGTGGTGTGGTTAGGGATGCGTCAGCCTCCACGCGGCTTAATCCAGCTGGCGAATATGCTCCGTTCACAGGCTGCCCGCAGCGGTTGTTTTCAAAGCAATCGTCCGTTTCATCCACATATTACCTTATTGCGCGACGCCAGCGAGGCGGTGACAATCCCGCCGCCAGGTTTTAACTGGTCGTATGCGGTGACGGAGTTCACCCTTTACGCCTCCTCGTTTGCCCGTGGACGCACACGCTACACGCCGCTAAAACGCTGGGCGCTAACGCAATAACAAGGATTGTCGCAATGGAATTTTCTCCCCCTCTACAGCGCGCGACGCTAATTCAGCGTTACAAACGTTTTTTAGCCGATGTGATCACACTCGATGGTCGCGAATTAACGCTACACTGCCCGAATACGGGTGCGATGACCGGTTGTGCAACGCCTGGCGATACCGTCTGGTATTCGACTTCAGACAACACTAAACGGAAATACCCACACACCTGGGAATTAACTCAAAGCCAGAGCGGCGCATTTATTTGCGTCAACACGCTTTGGGCTAACAGGTTGACGAAAGAGGCTATCCTTAATGAATCAATTTCAGAACTGTCAGGCTATAGCTCGCTGAAAAGCGAAGTAAAATACGGCGCAGAACGCAGCCGTATTGACTTTATGTTGCAGGCGGATTCGCGTCCAGACTGCTATATTGAAGTGAAATCGGTTACGTTAGCGGAGAACGAACAGGGATATTTTCCCGATGCGGTCACTGAACGAGGTCAGAAACACCTTCGGGAGTTGATGAGCGTAGCGGCTGAAGGCCAGCGTGCGGTTATCTTTTTCGCCGTGCTGCATTCAGCCATTACACGGTTTTCACCCGCGCGCCACATCGATGAGAAATACGCGCAACTATTGTCAGAAGCTCGACAGAGGGGGGTAGAAATTCTGGCTTACAAAGCGGAAATTTCTGCTGAAGGCATGGCTCTTAAAAAATCACTGCCGGTTACATTGTAGTAAAGTAAGTAACTGGTTAATTTACATTCTGGTCGCGTGCGCAAATACGCTTTTCCTCACACAGTTGTCAAGTGTTACGTTTAGATAATTGCTATCCGGAAAAGCATCTGCTATTTATAGCGGCCTCATTTTTCCCCCGAACATGGGGATCGATAGTGCGTGTTAAGGAGAAGCAACATGCAAGAAGGGCAAAACCGTAAAACATCGTCCCTGAGTATTCTCGCCATCGCTGGGGTGGAACCATATCAGGAGAAGCCGGGCGAAGAGTATATGAATGAAGCCCAGCTGGCGCACTTCCGTCGTATTCTGGAAGCATGGCGTAATCAACTCAGGGATGAAGTCGATCGCACCGTTACACATATGCAGGATGAAGCAGCCAACTTCCCGGACCCGGTAGACCGTGCAGCCCAGGAAGAAGAGTTCAGCCTCGAACTGCGTAACCGCGATCGCGAGCGTAAGCTGATCAAAAAGATCGAGAAGACGCTGAAAAAAGTGGAAGACGAAGATTTCGGCTACTGTGAATCCTGCGGTGTTGAAATTGGTATTCGCCGTCTGGAAGCGCGCCCGACAGCCGATCTGTGCATCGACTGCAAAACGCTGGCTGAAATTCGCGAAAAACAGATGGCTGGCTAATTACAGCCGTTCCATCACGTTTACCACAGGCGGGAAATGCTCCCGCCTTATTTTTTGTTCAAAGAGATGACAGACACACACTATATTGGCCGCTTCGCCCCCTCTCCTTCCGGCGAGCTTCATTTTGGTTCTCTGATTGCTGCGCTTGGCAGCTATTTGCAGGCTCACGCCCGGCAAGGTCGCTGGCTGGTACGCATTGAAGATATCGACCCGCCTCGTGAAGTTCCCGGTGCCGCAGAAACTATCCTGCGCCAGCTGGAACATTACGGTCTGCACTGGGACGGCGATGTTCTCTGGCAATCGCAACGTCACGATGCCTATCGTGAAGCACTCGCCTGGTTACATGAACAAGGACTAAGTTATTACTGCACCTGCACGCGTGCGCGTATTCAAAGCATTGGCGGTATTTACGACAGTCATTGCCGGGTGTTGCATCATGGACCAGACAACGCCGCAGTGCGTATCCGCCAGCAGCATCCGGTCACGCAATTTACTGACCAGCTGCGCGGCATTATTCACGCCGACGAAAAACTGGCACGGGAAGATTTTATTATTCATCGCCGTGATGGTTTGTTTGCCTATAACCTGGCGGTGGTGGTGGATGATCACTTCCAGGGCGTGAGCGAAATTGTCCGCGGGGCAGATTTGATCGAACCGACAGTGCGGCAAATCTCGCTGTACCAGCTTTTTGGCTGGAAAGTGCCAGATTACATTCATTTACCGCTGGCGCTTAATCCACAAGGCGCTAAACTTTCCAAGCAGAATCATGCGCCTGCGTTGCCGAAAGGCGATCCACGCCCGGTACTAATCGCGGCACTTCAATTTCTGGGTCAGCAGGTAGAAGCACACTGGCAGGATTTCAGCGTCGAGCAAATCCTTCAGTCAGCCGTCAAAAACTGGCGGCTTACCGCAGTGCCTGAGTCGGCAATTGTAAATTCAACATTCTCAAATGCGTCATGCTGAGCTATGATTAGCCGCTATTTTTTTGTCCTGAATGATGTTTGACACTACCGAGGTGTACTATTTTTACCCGAGTCGCTAATTTTTGCCGCAAGGTGCTAAGCCGCGAGGAAAGCGAGGCTGAACAGGCAGTCGCCCGTCCACAGGTGACGGTGATCCCGCGTGAGCAGCATGCTATTTCCCGCAAAGATATCAGTGAAAATGCCCTGAAGGTAATGTACAGGCTCAATAAAGCGGGATACGAAGCCTGGCTGGTTGGCGGCGGCGTGCGCGACCTGTTACTCGGCAAAAAGCCGAAAGATTTTGACGTAACCACTAACGCCACGCCTGAGCAGGTGCGCAAACTGTTCCGTAACTGCCGCCTGGTAGGTCGCCGTTTCCGTCTGGCTCATGTGATGTTTGGCCCGGAGATTATCGAAGTTGCAACCTTCCGTGGACACCACGAAGGTAACGTCAGCGACCGCACGACCTCCCAACGCGGGCAAAACGGCATGTTGCTGCGCGACAACATTTTCGGCTCCATCGAAGAAGACGCCCAGCGCCGCGATTTCACTATCAACAGCCTGTATTACAGCGTAGCGGATTTTACCGTCCGTGATTACGTTGGCGGTATGAAGGATCTGAAGGACGGCGTTATCCGTCTGATTGGTAACCCGGAAACGCGCTACCGTGAAGATCCGGTACGTATGCTGCGCGCGGTACGTTTTGCCGCCAAATTGGGTATGCGCATCAGCCCGGAAACCGCAGAACCGATCCCTCGCCTCGCTACCCTGCTGAACGATATCCCACCGGCACGCCTGTTTGAAGAATCGCTTAAACTGCTACAAGCGGGCTACGGTTACGAAACCTATAAGCTGTTGTGTGAATATCATCTGTTCCAGCCGCTGTTCCCGACCATTACCCGCTACTTCACGGAAAATGGCGACAGCCCGATGGAGCGGATCATTGAACAGGTGCTGAAGAATACCGATACGCGTATCCATAACGATATGCGCGTGAACCCGGCGTTCCTGTTTGCCGCCATGTTCTGGTACCCACTGCTGGAGACGGCACAGAAGATCGCCCAAGAAAGCGGCCTGACCTATCACGACGCTTTCGCGCTGGCGATGAACGACGTGCTGGACGAAGCCTGCCGTTCACTGGCAATCCCGAAACGCCTGACGACATTAACCCGCGATATCTGGCAGTTGCAGTTGCGTATGTCCCGACGTCAGGGTAAACGCGCATGGAAACTGCTGGAGCATCCTAAGTTCCGTGCGGCTTATGACCTGTTGGCCTTGCGAGCTGAAGTTGAGCGTAACGCTGAACTGCAGCGTCTGGTGAAATGGTGGGGTGAGTTCCAGGTTTCCGCGCCACCAGACCAAAAAGGGATGCTCAACGAGCTGGATGAAGAACCATCACCGCGTCGTCGTACTCGTCGTCCACGCAAACGCGCACCACGTCGTGAGGGTACCGCATGACAGTGGCGTATATTGCCATAGGCAGCAATCTGGCCTCTCCGCTGGAGCAGGTCAATGCTGCCCTGAAAGCATTAGGCGATATCCCTGAAAGCCACATTCTTACCGTTTCTTCGTTTTACCGCACCCCACCGCTGGGGCCGCAAGATCAACCCGATTACTTAAACGCAGCCGTGGCGCTGGAAACCTCTCTTGCACCTGAAGAGCTACTCAATCACACACAGCGTATTGAATTGCAGCAAGGTCGCGTCCGTAAAGCTGAACGCTGGGGACCGCGCACGCTGGATCTCGACATCATGCTGTTTGGTAATGAAGTGATAAATACTGAACGACTGACCGTACCGCACTACGATATGAAAAATCGTGGATTTATGCTGTGGCCGCTGTTTGAAATCGCGCCGGAGTTGGTGTTTCCTGATGGGGAAACATTACGTGAAATACTCACTTCACTAGCAGTACCACAACCTGCCATCTGGTAATAGCTGTATTATTTTATTTTCTTGACGAGAGGAATACAAAATGATACAGCTATTTCATCCACCAAGAAAAAATTATTTTCTTATCTTACTCCTCACATCCCCCCTTACACATTAAATATACTTAATTTACATTTTAGTTTTTTTTAATTCATTCATGAAATAGCACTTCATGCAAATAGATTAGGCATTTTTTGTTTAAACGACCTAAAATAACAACAATTCAATACGCCACATAAATATATTCATACCCGTGATAATTCACCCCTATTACATCCTCCAAAAACTTTGAGTAATATCCGCTCGCAATATTAATTTCATATAATTTTTGTAAGGATGCATGTAATGAAAAAAGCACTTCTCGCAGCCGCTCTGGTTATGGCTTCTGGTTCCGCCCTGGCTGTAGATGGTGGTCATATCGACTTTAACGGTATGGTACAGTCCGGTACCTGTAAAGTGGGTGTGGTAGATACTGGTATGCACAGCGTTACCACTGATGGCGTGGTTACCCTGGATACTGCGAATGTTACTGATACTTTTGCTGAAGTTAGCGCAACTGCTGTCGGTTTACTGCCGAAAGAGTTCATGATTTCTGTTGAGTGTGATCCAGGTGCTCCGAAGAATGCTGAGTTAACTATGGGTTCTGCAAGTTACGCGAACACCAGCGGTACCCTGAATAACAATATGAACATCACTGTTAACGGTATTGCACCGGCTCAGAACGTAAACATTGCAGTTCATAACATGAAAAACAAAGCTGGCGCTGCTGAAATTAAGCAGGTCCATATGAACAACTCTTCTGAAGTTCAGGAACTGACATTAGACGCAGAAGGTAAAGGCCAGTACGTATTTAACGCATCTTACGTTAAAGCACCGAACAGCCCGGCTGTAACTGCTGGTCATGTAACCACTAACGCGCTGTACACCGTTGCTTATAAGTAATTGATGGTGTGTTGAGCATAAGGTTTGCCAGCAGGCAAACCTTATTTTCGCGAATTTAATCTTTCTACAGACAGCAAGGAGTGCTTATGTTTCCCTTGGTTAAAAAAACGGTTAGTGCATTATTTGTGAGTACTCTGTTAGCCAGTGCACCAGCATTCGCTGACATTATTATTTCCGGAACACGTATCATTTATAACGCTGATAAAAAAGATGTTAACGTTCGTCTGGAAAATAAAGGGAATCGCCCCTTACTGATTCAGAACTGGTTGGATACTGGCGACGACAATGCCGATCCCAGCCAGATCAAAGTGCCGTTTACCGCGACCCCACCAGTTTCACGCGTGGAGCCAAAACGCGGTCAAACCGTAAAAGTGATGTATACCGGTGCAACAGCCCTGCCGAAAGACCGTGAAAGCGTCTACTGGTTTAACGTGCTGGAAGTGCCGCCTAAGCCGAAAGATGCCGAGGCTGACAAAAACTTGTTACAGCTGGCTTTCCGCACACGCATCAAACTCTTTTATCGCCCGAGTGGGTTACAGGGAGAACCGGCTGAAGCACCGGCGAAAATCACCTGGAAATTAAACAACGCTCAGTTACAGGCAAATAACCCAACGCCATATTACGTGTCCTTTAATGAGGTCAAGCTGGAAAGCGGCGGCAAAACCTACAACGTCAATTCCAGCATGGTCGCGCCGTTCAGCCAGGCAAGCTTTGGCGTAACCGGTCTGCCAGGAAGCGTTTCATCCGGAAAAGTGGTCTTTAAAGCGATCAACGACTTTGGCGGCAACATTGATGGTTCCGCAACATTCTAAAAAATAAACGGATTCTTTTTAACATCGCCAGGAATGCAACCTTGTACCAGTTTACTCATCAAAAAAGCCGTATCCCGAAAAAAACGCTACTTGCGGCCTGTTGCGCCCTTTTTTACAGCGGCAACAGTTCTGCGGCGGACACCGTGGAATATGACAGTTCCTTCTTAATGGGAACTGGCGCATCAACGATTGATGTTAAACGTTATGCTCAAGGCAACCCGACACCGCCGGGTCTCTATAATGTCCGCGTGTTTGTAAACGGTCTGGCTACGTCCAGCTTAGAAATTCCGTTTGTGGATATTGGCGAAAACAGTGCGGCGGCCTGTCTTACCCGCAAAAACCTGGCGCAGCTACACATTAAGCAACCCGAACAGCCTGTCACTTTACTCGCCAGGGAAGGTGAAGAAGAGGATTGTCTGGATCTGGCAAAGTCATACGAAAAGGCGGATGTGCGCTTTGACAGCAGTGACCAGTTTCTCGATCTGACTATCCCTCAAGCTTATGTTCTGAAAAACTACGGTGGTTATGTCGACCCCTCACTGTGGGAGTCAGGGATTAACGCTGCCACACTGGCATATACCCTGAACGCGTATCACACAAGTTCAGATAACAACAATAGTGACAGCGTCTATGGCGCGTTTAACTCAGGTATCAACTTAGGTGCCTGGCACTTCCGGGCGCGTGGTAACTATAACTGGACAACAGATAACGGCAGCGATTTCGATTTCCAGGATCGTTACTTACAACGTGACATTCCGGCAATCCGGTCACAAATAATCATGGGTGACGCCTACACCACCGGTGAAACGTTTGACTCTGTCAACGTCCGTGGTGTTCGTCTATACAGCGATAGCCGTATGCTGCCTTCCGCGCTGGCCAGTTACGCTCCGACCATCCGCGGTGTGGCAAACTCCAACGCCAAAGTCACGGTGACGCAGAACGGTTATAAGATCTATGAAACCACCGTTCCGCCCGGTGAGTTTGTTATAGACGACCTCAGCCCCTCCGGCTTTGGTAGCGAACTGGTCATTACCATTGAAGAAGCGGATGGTTCCAAACGCACCTTTACGCAGCCCTTCTCCTCCGTTGTGCAAATGCAGCGGCCTGGCGTAGGTCGTTGGGATTTCAGTGCGGGTAAAGTCATTGATGACAACCTGCGCTCAGAACCGAATATGGGGCAAGCCTCTTATTACTATGGTCTGAATAACCTCTTCACGGGGTATACCGGTATTCAGTTCACCGATAACAACTATCTTGCCGGACTGTTAGGTGTGGGTATTAACACCAGTATCGGTGCTTTTGCGGTAGACGTTACCCACTCCCGTGCTGAGATTCCGGATGATAAAACCTATCAGGGGCAAAGTTATCGCGTGACCTGGAACAAACTTTTCCAGGATACCGGAACATCATTTAACCTCGCGGCATACCGCTATTCCACCCAGGATTACCTGGGCCTGCATGATGCGTTAGTCCTCATTGACGACGCCAAACATTTGTCTGCCGATGAAGACAAAAACACCATGCAGACGTACTCACGTATGAAAAACCAGTTTACCGTGAGTATTAACCAGCCATTGAATATCGCCTATGAAGATTACGGTTCGCTGTTTATTTCCGGTAGCTGGACAGACTACTGGGCGGCTAACAATAGCCGCACTGAATATAATGTTGGTTACAGTAAGAGCGTTTCCTGGGGCAGCTTCAGCGTCAACCTGCAACGTAGCTGGAATGAAGACGGCGAGAAAGATGACGCGATGTACGTCAGTGTTAGCGTACCTATTGAGAATATTTTAGGTGGCAAACGTAAGTCTTCTGGTTTCCGCAATTTAAATACTCAGCTCAATACCGATTTCGATGGTTCACATCAGTTGAATGTTAACAGTTCCGGTAACACTGAAAACAATCTGGTGAACTACAGTGTCAACGCAGGTTATAGCCTCGATAAAAACGCCGGCGATTTAGCCTCTGTTGGTGGTTATCTCAACTATGAATCAGGGTTAGGCGGTATTTCCGCTTCGGCCTCGGCCACTTCGGATAACAGCCAACAGTACTCCATCTCCACCGATGGCGGCTTTGTGTTACACAGTGGTGGTTTGACATTCACTAACAACAGCTTCAGCAGTAACGATACGCTGGTGTTAATCAACGCCCCAGGTGCTAAAGGCGCACGAATCAATAACAGTAATAACGAAATCGATCGCTGGGGATATGCCGTAACGTCCTCTGTCAGCCCCTACCGTGAAAACCGGGTAGGTCTGAACATTGAAACGCTGGAAAACGATGTTGAACTGAAAAGTACCAGCGCAATCACCGTACCACGTAGTGGCTCCGTTGTTTTGACCCGATTCGAAACTGACGAGGGGCGTTCTGCCGTGCTGAATATTACCGCTGCCAATGGCAAATCCATTCCGTTTGCTGCGGAGGTTTATCAGGATGAAGTGATGATCGGCAGCATGGGTCAGGGTGGTCAGGCATTTGTGCGCGGTATTAACGATAGCGGGGAATTAATCGTGCGTTGGTATGAAAACAACCAAACCATTGACTGTAAGTTGCACTACCAGTTCCCGGCCCAACCACAAACTCTGGGAAGCAGCAATACCTTATTACTTAACAATCTTACCTGTCAGGTAGCAAATCACTAATATGGAAAATTCTATGAAAAGGATACTACTAACATCCGCGTTAATAGGTCTGGGTATACCGGCGGTTGGTTCTGCAGCAGATCTTAATGTCGATTTTACGGCCACCGTATTAGCCACCACCTGCACGATAACTATAGTGGAAGATGGTGGTCCAGCAGTAACCGGTAGTAACGATGAATACAGCCTGACAATTCCTGATGTTGGCCTGGATAAAGTTGTCACTGGAGATGTTGCAGCTCAGGCCAACTTTAAATTAAAGGCCAAAGATTGCAGCAATGGTTACTCAAAGATTTTTACCACACTTACAGGAACAACGATTTCCGGTAAGTTGATTGTTAATGAAGCAAGCTCCGGCGCTACGGGTGTAGGTATGGGGATTAAGCGTAGAGATACCGCAGACTCGGCTTTCTTTACGCCAAATAATACTGACAAATTTGAATGGACCACCGATGAGAAAGCTAACGGTGTGCCTCTGACCGTAGCACTGCGCGAAACAACGGCGGGAGCAGGACGCACCGGTGCGTTTCAGGCAAAAGCCACCTTTAACTTCACCTACGAATAACAGGGACAGCCACCATGAAAATAAAAGTCATCGCTACACTGATTGCTACTGTTGCCGTGGGTGCTAGCGTTAGCAACAATCTCACTTATGCGAGTACGACATCCGCCTCTTTAACCGTAAACAGTAACCTGACTATGGGTACCTGTAGTGCGAAGATACTGGATACCAGTGATACCGAGATCAATATCGTCGCCTTTAACAATGTTTATATTTCTGAACTGGTAGCCAAAAGCAAGGTGCAACCATTTAAAATCCGCTTCAGCGATTGTGCCGGCCTTCCAGGAAAGAGTGCTCAACTCGTCTTAGCGCCCAGAGGAGGTGTCGGTTGTGCAGGCGGCTGGTCTAACACTGCAGCCTTTTCGAATAAACTCAGCTCCACCACCGAAGGTGGTTCAAGCAGAGCAGCAGTCGAAGTATGGACGACTACAAGCCCCGAGGGAAATGGCAGTGAGCAATTCAATTGTTATCAGCGAAACGTCATCAATGTCGATCTTTCTAATGCCAGCACAACACAGCCTTATGATTTTGATTTAAGCGCGCGAATGATTATCGCTGACGGGTGGACAGTCAATGACGTATTACCGGGTAATTTCCTCTCTCCTACGACTTTCACAATCACTTATCAGTAATAGCGGATAAGGATATTAGAATGCTATGCAGGCATCATAAATTTGTACGTTTTTTGGGGCTGGCAACAGCCCTCATTACGCCTTTTGCCTATGCTGGTCAGGATGTGGATCTCACGGCGCAGATTGTGGCCAGCACCTGTCAGGTGGAAGTCAGTAATAATGGCGTTGTCGATCTCGGCACTGTGACGCTGGACTATTTTGCTGACAATGTGACCCCAACGACGGATTACGCGGGTGGCAAAACGTTTAATGTTAATGTGGTCTCCTGCGACAACATTCAAACGACGCAATCACAAATGAAATTAGATTTTCAGCCGCAGGCGGGATCGCTTGCGCAGGCAAATAATCAAATATTTAGTAACGAATATGAACAGCAGGCTACCGGGGCAAAAAACGTCGGCATTGTGATATTTTCGGCACAGCCGAATCAGCAGACATTTAATGTGCGCGGGACGGATGGTTCCTCAACAGCGATTTATTCAGTCGCGCCCGGTAATGCTGTTCCCTCAACCTGGACGTTTTATTCCCGTATGCAGCGAGTGAATAATGCCCTCCCTCCCGAATCAGGGATGGTGAGAAGCCAGGTTATTGTTAACGTTTCTTACGAATAATAAGGATAATTATGCAAAGGAAAGGCAATAGACTGTTAATTCAGTTATGCAGTGCGATACTGCTATTTTTTACCACATCCTGGTATGCATTGGCGAATGAATGTTATATAGAACGCAATGCTGAAGGGCCTTATGAGATGGTGATAAACCCAAACCCCTTCAGTATACCGACACGAATGGTGACAGCACCGGAAGAAATAGCCTTTGCGACCTGGGATGTGCATATTGACCTTCGGGGGGATAAGATTGGCTGTAAATCCTTAGGGAGTGACACAAGCTCAGTACATTTTGTTAACTATGCAGATGCTGATTTGTTATCAACCTATACCACCACTAATGGCTTTGCCTTATTGAAAACAACCGTTCCTGGTGTTGTTTATTCTGTGGAACTTGTTTGTGTAAGTTGTGGTGCCGCAGAGGAACTGGATTTGTATCTTCCAGCACAGAGTGGCGCAGATAACCATACGGGGAATGCTGGTAACAAATGGGCCTATGAGTACAGCGATGATAGTTGGTATTTGAGGTTTCGTTTTTTCACGACTCCTGAATTCAAACCCCAAACTGGGGTTTCAGAAGGATACGCCAAACCAGGTAGAATCGCCTCCTGGTATATAGGTAATACTGACCAGCCATGGATAAATTTCTACGTTAAAGATACCTCCGTACATTTTTATGTGGACGAACCGACCTGTCAAACAGTTGCCCTGGCTCAAGACCTGGGTAATGTCAGCGGCAACCAGGTAACGCTTGGGAACAGCTATGTTTCGGAAGTGAAAAATGGGCTTACACGGGAAATTCCTTTTTCTATCCGCGCTGAATACTGTTACGCCAGTAAAATTACGGTTAAGTTGAAAGCGGCAAATAAACCCAGCGACGCCACACTAGTAGGTAAAACGACTGGCTCTGCTTCAGGCGTGGCTGTAAAAGTGCATTCGACTTACGAAAATAGCAAAGTCTTATTAAAAGCGGACGGTAGCAACTCCGTTGAGTACAACTTCGCAATCTGGGTAAACAACCTGCTGAATTTGCCCTTTACGGCACAGTTGGTACCGGATGGTAGCGGTAATGCTGTCGGTGTTGGAACCTTTTCAGGTAACGCGACCTTCTCCTTTACCTACGAATAAGTAAAACGTCATTCCTTCCTCATCGCACCAGAGTTCTGCTCTGGTGCGAACATTTTCCCCACACTAAAAACCATTGCCCCCCTGATTTCGACTGTTAGAATGCGATCGATCTGACTTTAGCCATCAGGATACGTTATGAAACCGACCACTATTGCTTCATTGCAAAAATGCAAACAGGAAAAAAAACGCTTCGCCACCATCACCGCTTACGACTATAGCTTCGCCAAACTCTTTGCCGATGAAGGACTTAATGTCATGCTGGTAGGCGACTCGCTGGGCATGACCGTTCAGGGCCACGACTCCACTCTGCCAGTAACCGTTGCCGATATCGCCTACCACACTGCCGCCGTACGTCGCGGCGCGCCAAACTGCCTGCTGCTGGCTGACCTGCCGTTTATGGCATATGCCACGCCGGAACAAGCCTTTGAAAACGCCGCAACGGTTATGCGTGCCGGTGCTAACATGGTCAAAATTGAAGGCGGTGAGTGGCTGGTCGAAACCGTAAAAATGCTGACCGAACGTGCCGTTCCTGTATGTGGTCACTTAGGTTTAACCCCACAGTCAGTGAATATTTTCGGTGGCTACAAAGTTCAGGGGCGCGGCGATGAAGCGAGCGATCGACTGCTTAGCGATGCATTAGCCTTAGAAGCCGCTGGTGCACAGTTGCTGGTGCTGGAATGCGTGCCGGTTGAACTGGCAAAACGTATTACCGAAGCACTGGTGATCCCGGTTATTGGCATTGGCGCAGGCAACGTCACTGACGGGCAGATCCTCGTGATGCACGATGCGTTCGGCATTACCGGCGGCCATATCCCTAAATTTGCCAAAAATTTCCTCGCTGAAACGGGCGACATCCGCGCGGCTGTGCGGCAGTATAAGGCTGAAGTGGAGTCCGGCGTTTATCCGGGCGAAGAACACAGTTTCCATTAAGGA
>OATN01000299.1_pt1 | contig 19388 bp, 15 predicted proteins | sample 1501211 | NCBI WGS metagenome assembly OATN01 (sample SAMEA2579978, study PRJEB22360) | human gut metagenome | reverse complement strand
ACTCAACTGTGCGGAGGTGGGACGACGAAATCGAATTCTAACGAATGACCGATTTGATATACTCCCCTTATAGTGGACAGTGAAAAAACAAAAATTCACTAGAAACGATAAGGGGAGTTTTCGTATGTCAAAAAGAAATGTCAAGTCCACAGAGGAAAAACTAAAGATTGTTAACTTGTATTTAGAAAAAGGCAAATCCATTTCAAGCTTAATAAGGGAATATGGCGTCAGTGATACCACCATTAGAACTTGGGTTCGTAAATACAAACATCTAGGTATAGCAGGACTAAGAGAAAGTAAAACTTGGACAAGGTACTCAAAAGAAATCAAAGAACAAGCCGTACAAGATTATCTATCTGGACGAGGAAGTTTGGAGACGATCATTGAAACTTATCACATATCATCTGGAAGTGTTCTCGAAAAGTGGATAAAACGGTATACTAGTGGTATAGAAATCAAACCAACTAGTAAAGGATTAAGTCGTATGAAGCAAGGACGAAAAACCACTTTTGAAGAACGTGTGGAGATTGTTAACTTCACCATTGCTCATGATAAGGACTATCAGGCAGCGATTGAGAAATATGGGATTTCCTACCAACAAGTTTATTCCTGGGTGAGAAAGTTTGAGAAGGATGGCAGTCAAGGACTCCTAGATCGCAGAGGTAAAGGGTTAGACAGTAAACCGAACCTTACCCCAGAAGAAGAGTTACAGCTCAAAATCAAACAACTAGAAGAGCGCAACCACTATTTAGAGATGGAGGTAGGACTGCTAAAAAAGTTAGAGGAAATCAGACGCAGAAACAGACGGTAAGACTTGGACGTTACTTGGAAGAATTTCAAACCATCAAAGATTATTCCGAGAAGCATCATGAAGCCTCTATTAGCCAGTTATGTCAATTGCTTGGAGTATCTCGATCAGGTTATTACAAGTGGCTCAATCACAGGGAAACGACATCTGAGAAGACGAATCAAACACTGTCGGAGAGCATTAAGGAACTTCATGCCAAGCACAGAGGAATTTTAGGTTATCGTCGAATGACGCGATTTGTCAATCGTAAACTTGGAACAACTTATAACAAGAAGCGAATTCGTCGCTTAATGCGTATTCTTGGTATCTCATCAGTTATCCGTCGTTCTCGAGGTTATTGCACGAAGACCAGTTTTGTGAATATCGAAGAGAACATTCTCAATAGAGAGTTTACAGCTCATGTCCCTAATCAGAAGTGGTGTACAGATGTGACCTTCTTGCAATATGGATTAGGGTGCAAGGCTTATTTAAGCGCTATTAAAGACCTTTATGACGGCTCTATCGTGGCTTACCATATCAGTAAGCATAATGACAATCCTCTTGTTATGGAGAACCTAAGAAAGGCTATGGAAGCTAATCCAGATGCCACACCACTCATCCACAGCGACAGAGGAAGTCAATACACTTCACGGGAATACCGGATGGTAACGACACAGTATCAATTAACGAGATCGATGTCACGGGTTGGAAAATGCATTGATAATGCTCCAATTGAGAGTTTCTTTGGACACTTTAAAACGGAATGTTATGATTTGAAGACCTACAAGACATTTGAGGAGTTGGTCACTGATATTGATGCATATATCTATTTTTACAATAACGAACGATTTCAAGAGAAGCACAACGGCCTTGCCCCTCTTGAATTGAGGAACAAGGCCGTTGCTTAATCTTTTATTATTTCATTGTCTACTTGACTGGGAGCAGTTCAATTTCTGTCCCACTCTCTTTTCATTATTATTTTACAAAGTCAAGCAATGCCAAGAAGCTTTCTGGATCAAGTGATGCGCCACCAACAAGGGCCCCATCAACATCTGGACAAGCCATGTATGAAGCAACATTTTCAGGTTTCACTGAACCACCGTATTGTACACGTACTTTGTCAGCTACTTCTTGACCGAAGTCAGCAGCTACAACGTCACGAACAACTTTACACATTTTTTGTGCATCGTCTTGTGAAGCTGATTTACCAGTACCGATAGCCCAGATTGGTTCGTAAGCGATAACTGTTGAAGCTACTTGTTCAGCAGTCAAACCAGCCAAAGCAGCTGAAACTTGAGCACCTACGAATTCTGCAGCTTTACCAGCTTCATAAGTTTCAAGTGTTTCACCACAACAAATGATTGGAAGCATGCCATTAGCAAAGATTGCTTTTGCTTTTTTGTTGATGTCTTCATCAGTTTCGTGGAAGTAGTCACGACGTTCTGAGTGACCGATAACAACATAGTCAGTACCGATTTCTTTCAAAACTTGTGGGCTAGTTTCACCAGTAAAGGCACCAGCATTTTCAAAGTAAGTGTTTTGCGCAGCAACTTTAAGGTTTGAACCTTTAGCAGCAGCAAGAACAGCTGTCAAGTCAACGGCAGGAGCCGCAATACCAGCTTCAACAAGATCAGATGAAGGAAGTTTTGATGCTACAGCTTCAACAAATGCTTTTGCTTCTTCTGGATTTTTGTTCATTTTCCAGTTACCAGCGATAAATGGTTTACGTGACATTTCACATACCTCTTCTTCTATTTATTTACAAGTTTATTCTATCACAAATCCCCTACTATTACTAGGATTTTAGGAAAATTCCGAAAACTATAGCCACTTCATACCGACTAATGACCTACTAAACTACTTCTCTTCTAAGATACTTTCATAAGAAGAACATCAAAAAGGTAATAAAAAACCAAAAAGAGCCGAGTAAACTCGACTCTCTCAATTATTGTCTGACGAATAATTGTATTGGGAACTTAATATTAATTAAGCTTCGATTTCAGATACGATACCTGAACCAACAGTACGTCCACCTTCACGGATAGAGAATGTTGTACCTTGTTCAACGGCGATTGGGTGAATCAATTCAACATCGATAGTCACGTTATCACCAGGCATAACCATTTCAGTACCTGCAGGAAGTTCGATAGAACCTGTTACGTCAGTTGTACGGAAGTAGAACTGTGGACGGTAGTTGTTGAAGAATGGAGTGTGACGTCCACCTTCTTCTTTAGAAAGGATGTAAACTTCACCTTTGAATTTAGTGTGTGGGTGGATTGAACCAGGAGCAGCCAATACTTGACCACGTTCAATTTCATCACGTTGGATACCACGAAGAAGGACACCGACGTTATCACCGGCAATACCTTCGTCAAGTTGTTTACGGAACATTTCAACACCAGTAACAACTGCTTTTTGGATTTTTTCCTTGATACCAACGATTTCAACTTCGTCATTGACACGAACAACACCACGGTCGATACGTCCTGAAGCAACAGTACCACGACCAGTGATTGAGAATACATCTTCGACTGGAAGCAACAATGGTTTATCAGTGTCACGTTCTGGTTCTGGAATGTAATCGTCAACAGTATCCATCAATTCCATGATGATATCTTCGTATTTAGTATCACCTTCAAGAGCTTTAAGTGCTGAACCTTGGATAACTGGGATTTCATCACCTGGGAAATCGTATTCTGAAAGAAGGTCACGGATTTCCATTTCAACCAATTCAAGCAACTCTTCATCGTCAACCAAGTCAACTTTGTTCATGAAGACGATCAAGTGTTTAACACCAACCTGACGTGAAAGAAGGATGTGTTCACGTGTTTGTGGCATTGGTCCATCAGTAGAAGCTACTACAAGGATCGCACCGTCCATTTGAGCGGCACCAGTGATCATGTTTTTAACGTAGTCCGCGTGTCCTGGCGCATCAATGTGAGCGTAGTGACGTTTAGCAGTTTCGTACTCAACGTGTGCAGTGTTGATTGTGATACCGCGTTCGCGTTCTTCTGGAGCAGCGTCAATTGAAGCGTAGTCTTTTGGTGTGTTGACTGAGCTTGGAAGACGACGTGCCAAAACAGTTGTGATAGCAGCTGTCAAAGTAGTTTTACCGTGGTCAACGTGTCCAATTGTACCAATGTTAACGTGTGGTTTACTACGATCGTATTTTTCTTTTGCCATTTAGGAAAAGCCTCCAATAAAATATATTTTATAGATAGACAGTAGGCAATACAGTCTAACTTTACTCTACTATTCTATCAAAATGTCATAGAATTGCAAGTATTTTATATGGTTTTCAGATTTTCTTTTTATTTAGAAGCCATCTTGAATTTTTCATTAAGAGATGATACTCTCGTACCATTACATTACTGACACCCTTATATCATCTATCTTCTTTACCTACATGCAAAAAGAAGCCGAACTTCAACGGCTTCTTCTTAGAGGTACTATTTTTTCGTCTTGTTTTTCTAATTCCTGTGTCTGGCTCAACTCTTCTTCAATGGCTTGAACAATATTGTCACGCTTTTCGTTAGCAGCAATATTCAAGACAAAAGCAATCCCGACTGATGTCACTAAAAGCGAGTTACCACCTTGTGAAAGGAAAGGGAAGGTAACCCCTGTGGATGGAATCAAACCTGAGATTCCTCCGATATTGACAAAAACCTGCATAAGCAGAAGGGATCCGACGCCAAGAGCCATCATAGAGTTAAATGGATTTCTAGCCTTAACCCCTACAATCATAATCCGAAGAATGAGGAAGAAAAGGAGAGCAAGGATTAAACCTGCACCAATAAGACCTAATTCTTCGATAACAATTGAAAAGACAAAGTCAGTTGTAGCTTCCGGTAGATAACCTGTTTTCTCAATTGAATTTCCAAGGCCAAGACCGAACCAACCCCCATTACTCATAGCATAATAAGAATGGGATAACTGAAGACCTGAACCGGTTAAATCCTTAAAAGGATTGAAATAGGCTGCAAAACGCTTGGCAACATAACCAAAGATTGGTACTTTGGACATGGTTTTTACCCCAACCAAAGCGATTAGTCCCAGAAATGCAGATGACAGACCAACAATACTAGCAAAAAGAGCTGTAAACCAGCGATACCCAACCCCTGAAATTGAGAACATAATAACCGTTGTTAATACAATAATGGCCGCATTCCCCAAGTCAGGTTGGATGGCAACTAAGCCAATCATAACCAATAAATAATACCGCCAGTCATTAAGTTGACTACGTTTTCTAGGGATCCATCTATTCTTAGTTAAGGCCTGATAATCATAGCGTTCTATCGCAGACTGTTTCTTTGAAAATGTGTGTGCTAAAAACCAAACTACAATAATCTTAAGGTACTCTGCTGGCTGGAATGACAAGGGACCAAGTACAATCCACCCATTAGCACCATTAATTTCTTTGGTAAAAAACTTAGCAACAACCAGAAGAAGAACTTCAAATAAAATAACGGTTCCTAAAACTTTATCTTTTCTGAGGAAATTCAATTTCAACCGATAGATGAAAAAGATAAAAAATAAGGACACTAGCCAAAAGACTCCTTGGTTGATGACGGATGCAAATGGGTTAGCACCAAAACTTACTAAACGAGCACTCGTCGTTGAATATACCACAATCAGACCGACTACGGATAAGATTAAATAAGGTATTAAGATGGTATAGTCCAAAAGATGCTTCTTTTCAATTTTCATATCTTAAAAAACTCATACTTTCTATTACGTCACTCTATAGTTTACAAAAAACACAAAGCTAACAGCTTATATTATAACACTTTGATACCTTAAACTAAAGCAAAAGCTTAATTAACCGTTTTCAAACATTAAATTTTTTTCAAATCACCTTATAATAAAGCCTTTTTGATGCAACTCTTACTAATACAGCTCTATAGTCTTCAATCAACACCGCACTCTTTTAACTCATATAAAAAAACGAGAACAAAGTCTCGTTTTCTTTACTCTTATTTAGTACCGACACTGATACGGTTAAGTGCTCTACGAAGAGCAACTTGAGCACGTTGAACTTCGTCAACACGATCAGATTTAGTTGCTTCTTCCAAGTCACGTTCGGCACGTTGCTTGGCACGTTCGGCACGAGAAACGTCAATGTCGCGTTCACGTTCAGCTGAATCGGCAACGATAGTAATGAGGTCATCTTTGACTTCAATAATACCACCATTTACGGCAATCCAGTCAACGTGGTTTTCATCATCCACACGACGAACCTTGAGTTCATCCACTTCAAGTGGTGCAATCAAGTTAATATGGCCTGGCAAAATACCAATTTGACCATCTTTAGTAACCGCATGGATAAAGTTGGCGTGGTGGTCGTATTTAAGACCATCTGGAGTTACCACTTGTACGGTCATTTGTGCCATATCTTCACCTCATTAGTAGCCCATTTCTTTAGCTTTGGCTACTACATCCTCAATTGGGCCTACGCTACGGAAGGCATCTTCAGGAAGATTGTCATACTTACCTTCAAGAATTTCTTTAAAGCTACGAACAGTTTCAGCAACTGGTACATAAGAACCTGGTTGACCTGTGAACTGTTCAGCAACGTTGAAGTTTTGTGACAAGAAGAATTGAATACGACGTGCACGTCCAACCAATGTCTTTTCTTCGTCTGACAATTCATCCATACCAAGGATAGCGATAATATCTTGCAATTCACGGTAACGTTGAAGCACACGTTGAACTTCAGTCGCAACAGCATAGTGTTCTTCACCAACAATTTCAGGTGAAAGGGCACGTGAACTTGATGCCAATGGGTCAACGGCTGGGTAGATACCCATTTGTGTCAACTTACGTTCAAGGTTAGTTGTTGAATCCAAGTGAGCAAATGCTGTAGCTGGCGCTGGGTCAGTATAGTCATCGGCTGGAACATAGATGGCTTGGATTGATGTAACAGAACCTTTTTTAGTTGATGTGATACGTTCTTGCAATTGACCCATTTCAGTAGCAAGTGTAGGTTGGTAACCAACGGCTGATGGCATACGACCAAGAAGGGCAGAAACCTCAGAACCTGCTTGAGTGAAACGGAAGATGTTATCGATGAAGAGAAGCACGTCTTGGCCTTCAACATCACGGAAGTATTCCGCAATTGTCAAACCAGTAAGGGCAACACGCATACGTGCTCCAGGTGGTTCATTCATTTGTCCAAAGACCATGGCTGTTTTCTCGATAACGCCAGATTCTTTCATTTCCCAGTAAAGGTCATTACCTTCACGTGTACGTTCACCAACACCTGTAAACACGGAAATACCACCGTGTTCTTGGGCGATGTTGTGAATCAACTCTTGAATAAGAACGGTTTTACCAACACCGGCACCACCGAAAAGTCCGACTTTACCACCTTTAAGGTAAGGGGCAAGTAAGTCAATAACTTTAATCCCTGTTTCAAGGATTTCAGTAGATGTTGACAATTCATCAAAGGTTGGTGCTTTCTTATGAATTGGTTCACGCTCTGCATCATCTGCAAAAGGTGCATCCAAGTCAATCGTATCACCAAGGACGTTAAAGACACGTCCAAGAGTATCCTTACCAACTGGAACACTGATTGGACGACCTGTGTCCAGAACTTCTAGTCCACGAGTCAATCCATCAGTAGATTCCATGGCAATGGTACGAACCACACCTTCTCCAAGTTCAAGAGCTACTTCGAGCACGATACGTTTAGACTTTTCTTCATCAGTGTAAACGACCAATGCATTGTTAATCTCAGGAAGCTTTTCACCAGCTGCAAACGCTACGTCTACAACAGGACCAACAACCTGAGCAATTTTGCCTGAGCTCATTGTTTTCTCCTTATGATAGTTTTCTGGATGACAATCATCCCTTTTTCTTGTATGTCAAATAAGACAAATCTTTAGCTATTCAAGTGCACTAGCACCACCAACAATTTCAGTGATTTCCTGAGTGATGGCAGCTTGACGTGCACGGTTGTATTGGATTGTCAAATCGTTAATCACATTCTTAGCATTATCAGTGGCAGTCTGCATTGCAGTCATACCAGCTGCATGCTCAGCTGTTTTGGCATCTACGATAGCACCGTAGATAAGACTCTCAGCATACTGTGGTAAGAGTTGATCCAAAATAGTATCACGATCTGGTTCCAATTCAAATTTGGTCAATACATGACCTTCAGATTCATTAGGATCCAAATCAGCAATAGGAAGCATTTGTTCCACACGAACTTCACTTGTCAAACTGTTGACATGGTGGTTGTAACACACATAAAGTTCATCAAACAGTTCGTTTTGGTACATTCCTACAGCTTTCGAAATGATTTTACCGACTTGATCAAAACTAGGTTGATCTTCAAGACCTCGAAGTTCAAAAGCAACATTCATGTTACGGGCTTTGAAGAAATCAGACCCTGTTCCACCAATAGAAATGATAGCATATTCATCTTCAGAATCATGGTCACGCTTAATCATATCCAAAACAGCTTTGAGAATTGTTGAATTGTAACCTCCAACCAATCCCTTATCTGAAGTAATGACAATGTAACCTGTCTTACGAACTGGGCGTGCGTCCAACATTGGATTTGACGAACCATTAATCAATTCTGAATGTAGAAGATCTGTTGTGATCTGTCTAATTTTTGAGGCATAGATTTGGAAATCTTTAGCAGCTTGCTCTGAACGTGTCAATTTTGATGCAGAAACCATTTGCATGGCTCCTGTGATTTGACTCGTTTTCTTAGTTGAAGCAATTTTTGCTTGGATTTCTCTTAGAGAGCCTGCCATATGCTGTCCTCCCTATTTCTATTTGTATTCTGACTGATCTTTGAAAGCTTGGATAGCTTCATCAAGTACAGATTCCTCAGGAAGATCCTTAGTTTTACGGATAGTTTCAAAGACGTCTTCATGATGGCTATCAAAGTAGTCATAAAGTGCTTCTTCAAAATCCAAGATTTGATCAACCGGAACACTATCCAAGAAACCGTGTGTCAAAGCGTAAAGGATAACAACTTGTTTCTCAACTGGAAGTGGCTTATGAAGCGGTTGTTTCAAAACTTCGATTGTACGACGACCACGGTTCAATTTCGCTTGAGTCGCAGCATCCAAATCTGAACCAAATTGCGTAAAGGCTTCAAGTTCACGATATGAAGCCAAGTCAAGACGAAGCGTACCTGCAACCTTCTTCATCGCTTTGATTTGCGCTGATCCACCTACACGTGATACAGAAGAACCCGCATCAATGGCTGGACGAATACCTGAGTTAAACAAGTTTTCTTGCAAGAAGATTTGTCCATCTGTGATAGAAATAACGTTTGTTGCGATGTAAGCTGAGATATCACCGGCTTGCGTTTGGATAATTGGCAAGGCAGTGATTGAACCACCACCAAGATCATCTGAAACCTTAGCTGAACGTTCCAAAAGACGTGAGTGGAGATAGAAGACATCCCCTGGATAAGCTTCACGACCTGGTGGACGACGGAGAAGCAATGAAAGTTCACGATAAGCCACGGCTTGTTTAGATAAATCATCATAAACAATCAAGACGTGTTTGCCATTATACATAAACTCTTCGGCCATTGCTACACCAGCGTAAGGCGCAATGTAAAGCAATGGTGATGGTTGTGATGCAGAGGCAGTCACAACGATTGTGTAATCAAGAGCACCATGTTTACGAAGCGTTTCTACTTGTGTACGGACAGTTGATTCTTTTTGACCAATAGCCACGTAGATACAGATCATATCTTGACCTTTTTGGTTCAAGATTGCATCAATGGCTACTGACGTTTTACCAGTTTGACGGTCCCCGATAACCAATTCACGTTGACCACGTCCAATTGGAACCAAGGCATCGATGGCCTTAAGACCAGTTTGCAATGGTTCAGAAACTGATTTACGTTGCATAACACCTGGAGCAGGTGTTTCAACTGGACGGAAACCTGTTGTTTCGATGTCACCAAGACCATCAACTGGTTGCCCAAGTGGGTTTACTACACGACCAATAAGGGCTTCACCAACTGGAACTTCCATGATTTTTCCAGTACGTTTAACAATATCGCCTTCACGAATTGCAACGAAATCCCCCAAGATAATGATACCAACATCATTAGTTTCAAGGTTTTGGGCCATACCATAGGCACCATTTTCAAATTCGAGCAACTCACCACTCATGGCATTATCAAGACCACGAGCACGTGCGATACCGTCACCGATATAGGTAACGACACCAGTTTCAGTGACGTCAAAGTTTGGCTGGAAGTTTTCAATTTGCTTTTTAATTAAAGCGCTAATTTCTTGTGCGTTAATTGCCAAAAGTCACACCACTTTCTATTTCAAATTCGTTTTAAAGGCTTGCAATTGACTACGAATTGACGTGTCAACAACCTTATTTTTTGCTTTGATGACGAATCCTCCGATGAGGTTCTCATCAATATTTTCTACTAAACGACGTGTCTTAATCTCAAATTTTTGTGAAACAATCGCCAAAAGTCGTGCTTTTTGGTCTTCAGACAAGGGACTTGCTGAGGTCACAGTGACATCGTAAGTGTTGTCTTCTTGATCAAAGAGCTTAAGGACCAACTTCAACACATCATAGAGAATGTTAGCTCGGTCATTAAGTAAGATTACCTCAAGAAAGTTGTTCATATATACTGAACAAGACTCTTGAAACAAACTCAAACTTTCTTTCTTAGCCTCGCTTGTCACATTTTCCTGTGACAAGAAGGTTTTTAGTTTTGTTTCAGCAAAAACGGTTAGGATTTGCCTTACTTCTTCTTGGATTGTTGACACGGCGTCTTGTTCAAAAGCGACTTCTACCAGACTTCTGGCATACTGCTCAACAAGAGCTTGTGTTTTCTTATCCATTAAGCATCTCCTAATTGATCAAGATAGCTATCAATCAAGTCAGATTGCGCTTTGGCATCAAGGTTTTGTTTCATAACTTTTTCTGCCAAGAGGACAGTCAAGTCTGCTACTTCACCTTTAACACCAGCAAGTGCTTCCACACGACTTTGAGCAATGTCTTGATTAGCTTTATCTTTTAAGCGTTTAGCTTCATCATGTGCTTCTGCAATGATTTTTGATTCTTGAGTTTTACCAGTTTCCTTGGCCCCATCAATAATTTGAGCTGCTTCTGTGCGAGCACCAGCTAACTCATCTTGACGTTTTTGTGCCAAGCTTTCTGCTTCTTGACGAGCATTTTCAGCACTATCAATATCTGTGGCAATTTTCTTTTCACGAGCAGCAAAGATTCCTGTAATTTGATCCCATGCGAATTTACGAATGAGGTAATACAAGAGAAAAACAGAGCCGAGCGTAATAATGATATTACCAAGTGTCGTACTATTAATCAGTAATGACATTTAATTTCTCCCTTTCTTAATTATTCTTCGTTGACTTTATCACCAATGTAGTTTGAACTTAGGATAATAAAGACATAGGCTTGAATGAAACCGATAAAGGTTGAAAAGGCAACCCAGACAAGGTTCAAAGCAAAGGATACAGGTGCCGCAAAAGCAGACCATGTTACCAATTGAAGAATCAAGCCAGTTAGTACCTCACCAGAATAAATGTTACCAAACAAACGCAAAGCCAATGACGCAAGGTTGGTTAATTGTTCCAAAATGTTCATTGGGAGCATTGCCGGATATGGTGAAAGGTAGCCTTTGAGATAGCCTTTAAACCCTTTTTTACGAATCCCCTCAATATGACTAATGAGGGTAACAATCAAAGAAAGAGTGATAGTAACACCGAAATTCGATGTTGGAGAAGACCAAAAATTGTAATGCTCACTTTTAACAGATACAAGCAGACCTATGTTGTTTGCTGTAAACACAAAGGTGAAAATTACAAACAAGAGCAAACTATAATTCTTCGTGAACTTTCCAAGATTTTGAGAAATGGTACTGTTCACAAATTCATAGATAAACTCAAGTACATTTTGTTTTCCCTTTGGTTTAATAGACATCTTACGACTTGCCCAAAAAACCACTCCAAAAACGATAATTACTGTCAAGAGAGACATGGCAAGGACAGTCAAGTCAAAATCAATCCCAAATACTGAGACGGTTGGATTACTTGTAGTTTCCAATGCTCATCCCTCCTTCATCTTTTAATTTGTCTATTTGACAATGTAGCTAAGGGCAAACAGTACGAAGAAAGTACCTTCGATAAAGGCAACACCAGTAAACATCAATGTTTGAAGTTTGCTAAACATCTCAGGTTGGCGAGCTGCAGCTTTAGCGATATTGGCAACGAGGATACCCTCACCGATAGATACACCCATAACGGCCAAACCGAGGCCTAAGATAGTTAAACTCATAGTAGAATTCTCCTTTTAAATTTTTTTACCCTGTTATTTTAGTCCTATTTTCTGCGAAAGTCAACGAATTACTGGTTTTTTAGACGTTTTCACTGACTTTGCCTAACGTTTTCATTTTACCTATGTAAGTGTTTGCCTTTTTAATGAAACTTCATCTGTTATTTCAAAAAAAGCCTAACCACAGTGGGCTAGACTTCTTGGGAGATTATATGAAGAAAAGAAAGATTCACTGTCTGACTTAAAGCCAAGGACTGTGAGTGCTACTGAACCAAGTTCAGCGATACTTATTAGGATGGCTATAATATAGCTTGGGTTGCTTAAAGAAAGCTGAAGGGATATTTGAATTGTTTAACTAATAAGTCTGACGAGCATATTTATCAAACTCATTGGCGTGCACCACTCTGAAGCCATTGGTCTGTTCAAATTACAATTCAGCCTCCCCAAAAGCTGAAAAAAGGCAACAAGCTAATACTTCTCAGGTTGGTTCGGTCTTACAGAATTTAACAAGTAATAACTTGCTTTCTAAATATTCAATTTCTCTCTCAAATCTCTTAACTTACTTCTGTGTGTATCTAAATCATTTTCAAATATTTTTATCCTAGAATCTTCATTAGATACAATATAGAAGCATTTTTTCCTATGATCAAATGCTTCCCTAACATGTGCTAAAGCATTTCGAATCTTTCTTTGTTCATCCCACAATGTTTGAATATCTTTAGGAATGTTTTCTTTTGTACAAAAATAACCTATCTGTTCTTCATAACTGCCGGATATTCCTTTTTTCCTTAAATGATATTCGATCTCAGCATGTTCACACATATACATTCCTCGAATAGCGTTTAATTCGTCCCATCTTGCTAATCCAATATCTATAGACTCTTTAAATTTCTGTTTAACATGTTCAATCGTATACTTATCATCTGTCGCAATAGATATAAATGAAAAATTAGTAAAAAGATTAACGTTACTCTCATCTTTTAATTTTTCAATAACTTTTTGAGAGATTGTTGAATACTCATTTCGAGAATACAATACAAAAAATCGCTTATAATTTTTTGATTTTCTTACTTCTACTAAATAATCTAATCCTTTTTCAGCTTCTGTTCCTCCCCCTAAATCAAAGTCAGAAATAAAAAAGTCATATCGTTCTTCCCCACCTCTTATCGTCAATAAGCGTTTTGCTTCACTAATATTAGTAACAACTTTGATATTAGGTTGATATCCCTTAGATTCTATGTGTTCTTCTACTGCTTTAACTCTACTTTCATGAGGTCTCTTATTTGCACCTCTTATAGAATCTTCTAACCAAATCACTCTCACTTCATTTCTCAATTTCGGTTACTCCATTTTTATTTCAAAATTTACATTTGATGCATCTTGAGATACATCTATTTTCCAATTATACTCGTCACAAATTTCTTTAACCAAGTATAATCCGACACCTGTCCCAAAATTTTTTGAACTGACTCCTAGGTCAAATATTTTTTCAATGGGTTCTATCTTTATTGGTGCTGTGTCTGAGCTAATAATTAATTTGTTTTCATTATCTAAAAAAGAAAAATTAATAAAAGTTGCATTGTTATCAATAGCATTTGAAATTAAATTATCTACTAAAATTGCAAACTCAAAAACATCTATTTCTTTTCCAAATTCTCCAGGACTTATCTCATCAATAATTCTTTTTCTATGCGGGCTAACCTTAAGATAGCTCTTTAAATATGACTTAATATCAATTAGTTGCTTACCTATTAAATCATATGTACCTAATTTCAAAAACTGTCTTTTTATAGTACTAAGACGATCCGCACTTCTTTTGAAATCAATAATATATTCACTAACCCTATCATATTCTTTAGTTTTTCGAAAATCTTCGGCTAGATCACTAATGGTATATACCAAGTTATCGCTGATTGTATTTAATTCATGAACAAATAATTCCTGTTTTTCTGGATCTTTTTCTTGTAGCATTACTTTTTGAATAGTATTTTGTGTTTCTAATTGAGCATTTGTTTCTATCAGGTGTTCATTTTTTTGTTCAAGTATCTCAGCCTTTTGTTCAGCTATTCTTTTTTTTCTTTCTTCTTGTCGCCGAGCTTCTCTTTCTTTTCGTCTTTCCTCCCTCTCTTTTTCGAGCCTTCTTTCATCTTCCATGCGATCTTCAGCACTAATTTGCGTAGCAACTTTATTTCTTTCACTCATCAACTTACTAATAATTGGTTTCAAAATATTAATTAGTAGCTTAACTCGTTCATCTTCTCTTGAAAATCCTTCACGAGAAGATGTTGAAATATCTTCAAGTTCATCATTATCCAGGATATCAAAAGATATTTCTCCTTCTAAATAAACTTTCATTTGTTGAGTATTATCTAAATACTCAAGAAAGTTTTCCACAGCTAACTTATCACGAACATATAATTTCAACCTATTAGGTGTATGAACACCATTTTTAACAAAATTTGGATCATTTTGTTTAGCTTCATTTGTATTTATTGTTGAATGAATACCAATCCAACCTTTAAGTTCATAGGGAAAAAACTTAGATTCTCCAGAGGTAGTTATGAACCTTCCTATACCTTCTATATTTTTAAAATCTTCTTTTGAAAATTTGACAACATCCCTTCGTCTGTTCCTAAACTCTGGATATTTGCTATTTGGGATTAATACACTTTTCGATAATTTATTGGATAAATTATTTTCTAAATCATTTTCAAAAAAGGCAAAAAAGTTTTTGAACGCTATTTTTTTCTCTACTTTTTCAAATGTTGCTCTTTGTCGAGAATCTGTAATATAGGCCACCTCTATCCCTGCATTAATATTATCTAAAAGATAGTAATCGGCCAAGCGAAGTTTTAAAGATTCGAATTTTGTCTCAGCAAATCCTGACATATTTACATCCACTAGTTTAACAAGAGTTCCTGTATCATATTGTTCCCATAATTCTCTATTTTCAATTCCAACTTCTGAAGCATTTACCCTTATTAATTCTGGAACATCATTATCATTTTTATCAGTTGAATCTAACATCCATGCAGTTGTGACACCAGCTTTTTTTGAAACAATATAGTACTTTTTAGATAGAAATAACGTAGCTAGTTTACCTATTCCCTTACGTCCTTTAATCCTATCCGACAATTCATTTTCAGACAAGCGCTTATTCCTACCTATTAACACATATTTTGTAGCCAAGTCATTATAAGACATACCACTCCCATTATCTATTATCTCCAAAATAGATTTTTTTTTATTAATAGAATTAATATATAATTTTACATTTGTTGCGCCAGCATCTAATCCATTTGCTACAAGTTCAGAAATAGCACTCCATCTATTACTGTACATCTGTTTACCAAGTAAATTTAAAGCATAGTATGAAAAATTGAATTGGATTGTATTTTTTTCTGTCATATTTATTCCTTTTCACAAATTATTTTCTTCAAAGAAATCTTTTATTCTATTTGCTAAATGAATACTTAAAATTGGAGGGACAGCATTACCAATCTGAGTATTAATTGCTTGTAGGCCTCCGACAAACTTATAATTATCTGGAAAAGATTGTATTCTTGCACCTTCTCTAGCAGTTAAGGCTCTATTTTGACTAGGGTGAATACAACGTAAGGAAGATGGGGTTGATAAATTATTTGTAATGGTTGTAGATGGCTTATCCCACCACAATCTACCATAAGTATTATTATAGCCAGAAGTCAAGTATAAATCTTTATCTAAAATACCATCTTCAACCATCCTATTAATATCGTTTTTCCCCTGCCCCTCTCCAAGAGCCCTCATTATTTTTTGTAATCTCTCACCATGATTTCGACTAACATGATTAAGTAGCTCAGTTTGATTTCCTCTTAATAAAGCTTGATACTCTGTTCTTGGTTCACATATATAATTATATTTTTGTTCATTATTCCCTAATATAGGTAAATCACTAATTGCATCTCTTAATGTAATTTCATTATTCAAGGTCATTGCTTCTGGAAATATCCACTCTGACTTAATTTTTAAATCCTTTCGGACTCCTATCAAAAAGACACGTTCTCGATTTTGAGGAACACCAAAGTCTTTTGCATTAATCAACTTAGTATAGACATTGTACCCACTGACATCACCAAAACTCGATAAATCATTAAAACTTTCTTTTACATTTCGAATAATCGGTCCATTCTGTTCATTTTTCATAGTTAAAAGGCCATAAACATTTTCAAAAACAAACATCTTTGGTTGAATGAAAGAGAGTATCCTTCGATATTCTCTATACATTTTGGCTCTTTTATCATATTGCCTTTTACCAACCGTACTAAAGGATTGGCAAGGTGGACCACCTATAACTAAATCGACTCCTTTTGAGCTGATTCCTTTGGATTTTAAAAAACTTTCATCTATATTAGCAATGTCATCTTCAATCATAGTAATTTTAGGATAATTCAGTCTGAAAGCTTCTGCTGCGTCACGATTGAATTCATTTGCAAATCTAATATTAAAGTCATTTCTAAAAACAAAATTATTATTTTTTATTGTATTCTGAAAGCCAAAAGTCAATCCTCCAGCACCAGAAAATAAATCTATAACTTCAATCATATTAATTCCTTTACACTGTATACTTAGTATATTATACCAAAAAAACACGGCATTCCGCCGTGCTTCTGTGTTTATTTCACCAATTTTTTCATTTCTTCAATACGTACGACTGTCGCATCGTATTTAGCTTGGTAATCTTCTTGTTTGTCGCGTTCTTTTTGGACGACTTCTGGTTTGGCGTTGGCTACGAAGCGTTCGTTGCTAAGTTTTTTACCAACCATGTCGAGTTCTTTTTGCCATTTAACCAATTCTTTTTCAAGACGAGCCAATTCTTCTTCAACATTGAGAAGGTCAGCAAGTGGCAAGTAGATTTCTGCACCTGTGATGATGCTTGACATAACCAAGTCAGGTACTTCGACATCTGCTGCAATTTCCAAGTGTTCTGGATTGGTGAAGCGTTTGATGTAGTTGACATTGTCATTGAAGAAGGCATCAAGCTTGCTGTCGCTAGTCTTAATCAAGATAGTGATTGGTTTGCTTGGCGCTACGTTCACTTCTGCACGTGAGTTACGGACTGAGCGAATCACATCTTTAAGTGCTTCAACGCCAGCTGCTGCTTCTTCGTTTTCAAACTCTGGACGAACCACTGGGTATTCCGCAGTCACGATTGTTCCTTCAGAGATTTGACCGTAGATTTCCTCAGTCACGAATGGCATGATTGGGTGAAGGAGACGCAAGATTTGGTCCAAAGTATATAGAAGGACAGAACGAGTGATGACTTTTTCGTCCTCATTGTCGCTATAAAGCACTTCCTTAGTCAACTCAACATACCAATCCGCAAACTCATCCCAGATGAAATTGTAGAGGATGTGACCAGCCACACCGAATTCAAACTTATCAAAGTTTTCAGTGACTTTTCCAATAGTTTCGTTGAGGTTGTGGAGAATCCAACGGTCTGTGACATTACCTGCTTGACCAGCAGCCACTTTAGCTACATTTTCACGCGCCACATCCAAGGTCAATCCTTCATTGTTCATGAGGATGTAGCGAGAGATGTTCCAAATCTTGTTAATGAAGTTCCAAGACGCATCCATTTTCTCGTAAGAGAAGCGCACGTCTTGCCCTGGTGCAGAACCGTTTGAAAGGAACCAACGGAGGGCATCAGCACCGTATTTCTCGATAACATCCATTGGGTCAATACCGTTTCCGAGGGATTTAGACATCTTGCGTCCTTGCTCGTCACGGATGAGACCGTGGATAAGGACATTCTTAAATGGTTGGCGTCCTGTGAATTCCAATGATTGGAAGATCATACGAGACACCCAGAAGAAGATGATGTCGTAACCTGTTACTAGGGTTGAAGTTGGGAAGTAACGTTTAAAGTCTTCTGCTTCCACGTCAGGCCAACCCATGGTTGAGAATGGCCAGAGGGCAGAACTGAACCAAGTATCCAAGACATCTTCATCTTGTTTCCAGCCGTCACCTTCTGGTGCTTCTTCGCCGACATACATTTCACCCTCAGCATTGTACCAAGCAGGAATCTGGTGACCCCACCAAAGCTGACGAGAGATAACCCAGTCGTGGACATTTTCCATCCATTGAAGGAAGGTATCGTTGAAACGAGGTGGGTAGAAATCAACCTTATCGTCTGTGTCTTGATTGGCAATGGCATTCTTAGCCAATTGGTCCATCTTAACGAACCATTGTGTAGACAAACGTGGTTCAACAGGCACACCTGTACGCTCTGAGTGACCAACTGAGTGAGTCATTTTCTCGATTTCGACAAGAGCACCAATTTCTTCCAATTTCTTGACAACAGCCTTACGTGCTTCAAAGCGGTCCATACCATTAAATTCGCCAGCCAATTCATTCATGGTACCATCATCATTCATGACATTGACTTGAGGAAGATTATGACGTTGACCAACTAAGAAGTCGTTAGGGTCATGAGCAGGAGTGATTTTAACCACACCAGTACCAAATTCAGGGTCTGCGTGTTCGTCCCCAACGATTGGGATTGGCTTGTTCAAGATTGGCAAGATAACATTTTTACCAATCAAGTCTTTATAACGGTCATCATTTGGGTTAACCGCTACGGCAGTATCCCCAAACATCGTTTCAGGACGTGTTGTCGCCACTTCAAGGGCACGTGAACCGTCTTCCAACATGTAGTTCATGTGGTAGAAGGCACCTTCAACATCCTTGTGAATAACCTCGATATCAGAGAGGGCTGTACGGGCTTTTGGATCCCAGTTGATGATAAATTCACCACGGTAGATCCAGCCTTTTTTGTAAAGCTCTACAAAGACTTTACGAACCGCTTTTGACAAACCTTCGTCTAGGGTGAAACGCTCACGAGAGTAATCCACTGAAATCCCCATCTTGCCCCATTGTTGCTTGATGGTTGAGGCATACTCGTCTTTCCATTCCCAGACTTTATCAAGGAATTTTTCACGACCGAGGTCATAACGAGAAATGCCACTTTCGGCCAAACGGGCTTCGACCTTAGCTTGAGTAGCAATACCTGCATGGTCCATACCAGGAAGCCAAAGCGTATCGAAACCTTGCATACGTTTTTGACGGATGATGATATCTTGCAAAGTTGTATCCCAAGCGTGACCAAGGTGGAGTTTCCCAGTTACGTTTGGTGGTGGAATAACGATTGAATAAGGCTTAGCCTTTTTATCGCCTGAAGGCTTGAAAACATCTTCCTCAAGCCATTTTTGGTAACGACCAGCCTCAACCTCGGCTGGATTGTATTTAGGTGAAAGTTCTTTAGACATGT
>OATN01000285.1_pt1 | contig 19970 bp, 15 predicted proteins | sample 1501211 | NCBI WGS metagenome assembly OATN01 (sample SAMEA2579978, study PRJEB22360) | human gut metagenome | reverse complement strand
TTCTCGCGCGGCGCCCGAGCCATCCCCCCCATCACCGGCGCCTGCCATATTCGAACCGGCCGTCGGCTTCGCCGCATTGTTCGCGCTGCCGGCCATCTCCCCCGCGCCACCGCGCCCAGTAGTCACGGCATTGAAGCGCCGCCCAACCATATCCATGGCCGCGCCTACCGCCGATGCCACCTGCACCAGCGGCGAGCTCGGCTCCTCAGGCGGCACGGTGCCGACCGGCAATAGCTTGCACAGTCGTTCAAAATGACGATCGTTGATAATACGACCAAAATCAGGCGAGGCCTTCGGATCTTCGCCATAGAATTCGGTGATGGCTACGGCGATGCGCTCGGCCAGAGCCTCGGCCACATCCGGCGTGGCGAGCACATAGTCGGGTGCCACGCAAGTCTGCCCGGCATTGGTGAATTTGCCCCACGCAATGCGGCGTGCAGCCACATTGATGTCCGCAGTGCGATCCACAAAGCATGGCGACTTGCCGCCGAGTTCCAGCGTGACCGGCGTCAGATGCTCGGCCGCCGCGCGCATGACGATTTTGCCGACGTGGCCGCCACCGGTATAGAAGATGTGGTTGAACGGGCATTTCAGCAGTTCGCCGGTTTCCTTGGGCCCGCCTTCGACCACGCGCACGGCCTCGGAGTCAAGGTATTGCGGCACCAACTCAGCAAGGAGCTTGGACGTATTCGGTGAAAGCTCGGACGGTTTCAAGCAGACGGCGTTACCGGCAGCGAGCGCATCAGCCATTGGTTCCAAGGCCAGCAGCACCGGATAATTCCACGGTGAAATGATGAGCACCACGCCTTTGGGCTCGGCAATCGTCCATCCGGCAGCCGGCTGCAACATCCAATGCATCGCTTTGGGATGCCGGGCGGTCCAAAGGCTCAGACGATTGCGCACGAACTGTGCTTCACCAGCCACCAGGTTCAGTTCCATGAGCACGGTTTCAGCCGCGGGCTTGCCCAAGTCAGCCATAGCCGAGGAGACAAAGGCATCACGGTTCTCCGTAACCAGACGGCGTAGTGCGTTCAGCTGCGCGCGGCGCCATGCCAGCGGCCGGGTACGACCGGATTCGTAAGTCTTCTTCAGTTGTTCGAAAGTCTGGTTCGTCATGAAAGCACCCCCTGCTTTACGGCAGCGCTACTGCAATTTTGGACGGGCTACGCCCCGCGCCTTGCTGGCTCGTCTGTCGGCTCGCACGCTGCCTACAGACAGCCTACTAGGCTGTCTGCTTTACGGCAACGTCATAAAATCTGTGTCTTTGAGGTAGTTTTTGCCGGCGGTGATGTCGTATTGGATGAGCTTGTAGTCGGCAAGCAACTGCTTGGTTTCCTTGTCGAAGTCATCGGTGGACATCGGGTTGCCGTTTTGGTCGAGATAGATGTTCTGGCCTTCGGGAATACGATCCCAGCCTTGGACCTTGTTGACCACAGGCGGTTCCATAGCGGCAATCTTGGAATGCATTTCGGTCAGGAACGCCAGATACGGGCTGACCTTGGCGTTCATGTGATCGGCGGCCTGTGCCACGAAGAAGTTCGGCGAAGAGTAGGCTGCATCGCTTGCCTTATTGCCTTGGGAGCTGGAAGCCTTATTCGACCAGATGAAGTAATCGGTCAGGTGCAGGGCCAAGGAGTTGTTGCCATCCTCGCTGGCGGACGAGTAGATGCCCGGCAAGTGATCGCCGTAGAACACTACGGTGACGGGCTTATCCAGCGCATCCAGTTCGTTCAGGAACTCCTGAGTGGCCTGATCGGTAATCTCCACACCCTTTTGATAGGTCTCAATCGACTGCTGTTCATCATCACCCAGCGGCGTACCCGTGGTGGATTCGGCGGTGTAGTCGTTGTTCTCATACCACTCGTGGTAGGGCATGTGGTTCTGCATGGTGATGATCTGAATGAACTTGTTCGTCTTGCCGGACCTGATGCCTTCCAGCGCAGAATCATAGGAAGACTTATCAGAGACGTACGGCGACTCGTCGATCTTGTCCTGATACTTGATCACGTCCGGACCGGTCAGCGTGTAGAAGTGCGAGAACCCGAACTTCTTGTAGTTCGTAGCGCGCGAGTACATGCTGGACTCGTACGGATGGTAGCCGAGCGAGTTGGCGGGCGCACCCCACATCTGGTTGATGGTGGGGGTCCAATGCTGGCTCGGGACCAGCTGCTGGTACGGGCTGGACAGGGAGGAATCGAAATTGGCCATGCTCAGACCGGAAAGTCCCATGTATTCGAGGTTGGCCGTACCGCCGCCGTAGCCGGAGGAGAGCATCAGGCCGGAGGTGGTGCCCGCCTTGATCTTGCGGATGTTGGGCATCGAATCCTTATTGGTCTTCAGTCCCGGCACGCGGCTCGGGTCGGAGAAGGATTCGGACAGCACGTACACCACTGTCGAATCAGTGAGGTTGTTGGTGCGGGAGGCGTTGATTGTCTCCGCTTCCTTCTGGTAGCGAGCGGCGACCTTCTTCATGGTCTCCTCGGAGTAGTTGCTCGGCTTGTCCATGATCTTCGGGTTGAGCTGACGGGTAAAGGCCACGAGCGGACCGTTGCGCTGCGCGTCATACACGGAATCCCACATGGATGGCGTGTCCCCCAAGGCGCGGGAGAACTTGTTGGCCAGCGAATCGGTGGTGCTCACATGAATGCAGTACAACGCGAACACCAGAATCGGCAGCAGCAGAAGAATCAGACGGGAGGTGAGGTTCAGGCTCAGGTTATCCGTACGAATCATGCGACCTTTGCGCCCATCGAAATGACGCAGCACCAGAATCAGCGCGAGCAGTACGGCGAACGCGCCGAGTGCCACGAGGATGGTCACATGCGCACCGGCCGGAATGAAGGTGAGCATGTTGCCGGTGTTCGAGCCAAGGAAGCCTAGATCGGCGGGCAGAATGGCCTCGTAACGGATCTCGACCTTGAAATGTTCGATGGCGGCCACGATGATTCCGACCGCGAGAATCACGATGCTTGCCGTCCAGAACCGGTTGAACAGCATCAGCAACATGAGGTACAGCAACGCGACAAGTATCACGTTGAGCACGAATACGAAATTGCCGTCGGTCCACATCTTGCTCACGAAGCCGAATCCGACGGTCGGACTGGACAGCTGCACACGGGTGGAGCTGGACGAAACGCCCACTTCGAGCGCCGTCACGACAATGATGTCGAAGATAACGAAGAGCACGCCGTACACCCAGCCGGGGAAGGGCTTGTGGGGGTGTTGGGGCGTGACTTCATTGGCTTCGACCTTTTTGGCCCAAAGCTTGAAATGGGGTTTCACTGTGGTGGTATTACTAGTGTTCTCGCTCATTCGCCTGTTTCCGTATGTGACTTTTCAAGGGCATATTGTTGCCGCTGAACCTTGGAAAATCCATAGTTCCACTATTTTTCTTACCGTTTCCTAACTATTCACCCTAACGCAAAGGGTGCCTCGGGACATCCCCGAAGCACCCTGATATATAAGGAGCCTATCCCTGATAGCGAAGTGTTCTGTTCTCCCCTAGACAACGCCTCGCTATCTGACTTGATTATTCCCCTTATCGCTGTTGCGGATTGACGGCTACTGCCGCATTACTTCACGGCGGCGGCGAACTGGTCGACCAGTGCGCTCATCCAGTCGAGCAGGTTGGTGTACTGCTTCGGCATCTGCTCGGCGAGCTCCACGATCGGCACGTTGGCGTCCTTGGCGGCACCGGTGATCTGGTCAGTAGTGGAGTTTGCTTCCTGGCTGTTGAAGACGAACATCTTGATGAAGCCGGCCTTCAGGGTGTCCTGGAAGTCCTTGATGTCGGCCGGGGTCGGCTCGCTCTCGTTGGCGGAGGCCTGGGCGTAGCCCTTCGGAGTGGCGTCGGTCATCTTGAGGTCGTCGGCCAGGTACCAGGCCACGGATTCGGTGGCGGCGTACGGCAGGCCCTCGGTCTTGGCGGAAGTCTCCTTGATCTTGGACTCAAGCTGGTCTTCCTTGGCGTGCCATTCTTTGTTGAGCTTGGCGTAGTCGTCCTTGTGGCTCGGGTCGGCCTTCTGGTAGGCGGCGGTGATGGCGTCGGCGGTGTTGGAACGCACCTTGGCGGAGAACCAGACGTGCGGGTTGTCGCCTTCCTTGATGCCGGCGGTTTCGGCGGCGGTGACCAGCGTGGCCTTGGTCGGCTGGGCGGCCTTGGTGGCCCACGGGTCGTAATCGTCGCCGTTGACTACGGCTACCTTGGCGGTGCCGAACTTGGCGACATCCTGGCTGGTGGGCTCGTAATCGTGCGCCTCGACGTTGGTCTTGGTCATGATGTTGGTGACTTCGACGTTGCTGCCGCCGAGGTCTTCGGCCACGGAACCCCACTGGTTGATGGAGGCGACGACCTCGATCTTGCCGGAAGACGCGGCGCCGCTGGAATCGGACTTGCCGCTGGCGGCGTTGCTGGAACCGCAGGCGGCCATCGAGAGCAGGGTCGCCGCGGCGGCCGCGATGGCGAGCGCGCGCTTGGCGTTGGACATGATGGACATGATTGGGTTTTCCTCTCTAATTAGCCGAACGGCTGGGCGATGCTGCTGTTGCTGCATCATCGCCCAGCCACCAACACGACAGAATAACATGTATTGAGAATTATTATCATTTGCATTTACATCGGCGTGTCATGCTGGCGTTCCACCCTGCCATCACCCTGGCGGCGTTCCTGCTGGCCTGGGCGAGCACCGTGGTACCGGCCTGGGTAGCGGCCAAACGCAAGCTGCGTGACAAGCCGGCTTCCCTACTTCGGGCATTTCATGTTCATGACTTCGGGTGGCTATAAGCACGTGTTCGGCGAGCAGCACCAGTCGAACGCCTATATGGTGCGGCTCAAGAACCACGAGACCTCCAATGTGGAGTCGCGCAGCGCCAAGCTCATGAAGCTGGACGGCGTGAAAGGCATCGTGCAGAACACGACCTCAAAGAAACAGCATGCTCGGCGCGCTGAAGTCAGTGGAATAGCAGCGGAATAACAAATGGGATCGGCTTTGAAGCCGATCCCATTTGTTATTCGCTCACTGCTTTCTGAGCCTTCTGCGCTTTCTGCTCCTTTTGGCAATCAGAGCACAGTCCGAAGACCTCCAAGGTGTGGGATTCAACGGTGAAGCCGTGGCCGTCGGCCACTTTGCGCAGCCAAGCCTCGCTGGGCGGGTCGATTTCCACGGTTTTGCCGCACCGCCTGCACACCAAGTGGTGGTGATGTCCGTCGTCGCCGCATAGGCGGAACAGCTGCTGGCCGTCCAGGCGGATCGTGTCGGCGGCACCGGCATCGGCCAAGGCGTTGAGCTGGCGGTATACGGTGGCCAAGCCGATTTTCGAGCCTTCGTCCTCCAGCCTGCGGTGCAGGTCCTGAGCGGAGATGAACTCCTCGCAGTCGGCCAAGGCGGCGCGAATCGCGTCCTTCTGCTTGGTCTGGCGTTCGATATGTTCAACCATCGGTAAGGTCACGCCTTCTTTTTCAGGTCGTCCCAGCAGCCGGTGGCCTCAAGGTCAGCGACCGTCTTGGCCGGGTCGTCGGTGAGCACGGTGATGTGGCCCATCTTGCGGTCGTGGCGCACTTCGGCCTTGCCGTAGTCGTGCACATTCCACTCCGGGTGGGTGGCGATCAGCGCGCGCGTCGGCTCCACATGCTGGCCGAGTACGTTGACCATCACGGCCGGCGAGAGCAGCTTGGGCTTGGGCATGGGCCAGCCGGCGATGCCGCGGATGTGGGCGTCGAACTGGTCCATCGAGCAGGCCTCGATGGTGTAGTGGCCGGAGTTGTGCGGGCGCGGGGCGAGCTCGTTGACGATGACCTGATCGTCCTTGGTGATGAACAGTTCGATGGCCAGCGTGCCAGCCAGTTCGAAGCCCTTGGCCAAGCGAATCGCCAGTTCATGCGCTTCGCGAGCCACATGTTCGGACACTTCGGCGGGGGCGATGGTCATGTGCAGGATGTTGTTGCGGTGCTCGTTACGCACGATGGGGAAGGTGACGAAGTCCTTGCCGTTGCCGGAGACCAGGATCGAAGCCTCGAATGCGAAGTCGACGAAGCCTTCCAGGATGCTCGGCGGGAAGCCGCCACCACGGTCGGAACGGGAGCGGATCTTCTCCAAGTCGGCGTCGGAACGCAGCACGAGCTGACCGTGGCCGTCGTAGCCGCCGGACACGGTCTTCAGCACGGCCGGATAATGAATATCATCCAATGCGGCGTCAAGCTCATCGAAGTTGTTGACGGCGCGCCACGGTGCGGTGGCGGTGCCGTGGTCGTTGATGAACCGCTTCTCATGCACGCGGTGCTGGGTCACGCGCAGCAGGTCGGTGCCCTGCGGGGTGGCGGTGATGCCTCGCACCTCGTCGATGGCGTCGGCGTCCACGTTCTCGAACTCGTAGGTGAGCACGTCGGACTGCACGGCCAGATCGTGGATGGCGGTTCTGTCATCGTATTCGGCGGTGATCTGGAAGTCGGCCACCTGACCGGTCGGGCAGTTCGGCGTCGGGTCAAGCACGCCGACGCGGAAGCCCATGTAGCGGGCGGACAAAGCCATCATGCGGCCGAGCTGGCCGCCGCCGATGATGCCGATGGTCGAGCCCGGCATCAGCATGGAGACGCGGCCGCCCGTTTCTTCAGACAAGCTGGGCATTGGATTCGGCCACCTTTTCCTTCAGTTCGTTACGGTAATCCTCAAGCTTGTCGGCCAGTTCGGGCTCGAAGGCGGAGAGCATCTGCACGGCGAGCAGGCCGGCGTTGGTGGCACCGGAGTTGCCGACGGCGGTGGTGGCCACCGGAATGCCGCCGGGCATCTGCACGATGGACAGCAGCGAATCCCAGCCGGACAGGGCGTGGGAGCGCACGGGCACGCCGATTACGGGCAGCGTGGTCTGCGCGGCGATCATGCCCGGCAGGTGGGCGGCACCGCCGGCACCGGCGATAATGGCCTTCAGGCCATTGGCGCGGGCATTGTGCGCGAACTCGGCCATGAGCTCGGGCGTGCGGTGCGCGGAAATGACCTGCTTGTGGTAGACGACACCGAACTGGTCGAGAATATCGCAGGCACGCTTCATGGTCTCCCAGTCGCTGGAGGATCCCATGACCACCGCGACTTCGGGCTTGGATTCATTTGCCATTATCATTTACTCCCTAGTTATTGAGAATAAGGCCCACTGTACTCCTGATAGCGGAGTTAAGCCACGCAGCGAATCGTTCTCAATACATAATTCTGTGAGGCTTACAGCTCAATAACGATCTTGCCGAACACGTCACCGGCAATCATCTTGGCGAAGGCCTCGGGCGCGGCGTCCAGCCCGCTGACCACGGAGTCGATCGCCGGATGCAGATTGGCGTGCTCCACGAAGCGCAGCAATCGTGCGAAATCCTCGCGCGAACCCATGGTGCAGCCCTGCACACGGATGTCCTGGAAGAACAGTCGCGTGAGCTCCGCACCAGGCTGGTCGCCGGTGGTGGCGCCGCAGATGGCGATGGTGCCGCCGGGGCGCACGGATTTCATCGAATGGCTCCAAGTAGCCGCGCCCACGGATTCGATCACCGCATCGACCTTGCGCGGCAGGCGGGCACCGATCTCCAGCGCGGCGTTCGCGCCAAGTTTCAGCGCCTTGGAGCGCTTGCCCGCGTCGCGCGAGGTGACGAACACCTCCAGACCGGCGGCATGGGCGAGTTGGATGGCCGCAGTGGATACGCCGCCGCCCGCGCCCTGGATGAGCACGGAGTCGCCCGGCTTGATGCCGGCGGCCTCGAACAGCAGCGAGTAGGCGGTCAGCCAGCTGGTGCCGAGTGCGGCCGCCTCGGCCGTGGTGAGGTTTGCGGGCTTGGCGAACACGTTGGCGGACGGCACGGCAGTCTTCTCGGCCATCGTGCCGGGGTATTTCTCGGAGAGGATCGTGCGGCGCTCGCCCGGGGCCACGCCCGCCCCATCGGTGCCGACGAACGTGTACAGCACCACTTCGCTGCCGGCCTTGAGCCCATGCTTGCCGGGGATGTCCTCGTCCAGAATGCCCACGGCATCGGTGCCCAGGATCATCGGCGTCTGTTCGGCGGCGAGACCCACACCCTGTAGCGACCAGACGTCGTGATGGTTTACGGTCACCGCGCGCACCGAAACGGTCGACCAGAACGGGCGGGCCTGGGGTTCGGGCTGCTCGCCCACCGCCAACGCGGCAAGCGGATCGGCATGGTTGACGGTGGATGCGTATACGGCCTTCATTGCGCGCTCCTTGGTATCAAGGGAATTACCGCATTCATTGTCCCACATCGCGCAGCGAACGAATCACCCATTTACGGAGATGTTGGGGGCATTGCTTCGTCATGTGGACCTCGGACAATGCCGGGCGTTAGCATTCAACTTCGGAAAGACTAGCGAAGGGAGATTCGAGGGTATGCGCAACGCGTCAGGAAACGGATTTGATTCAAGCGATTCCTTCGCCGTCTCCGGTGCCGCCGAGGGGACCGCGCGCCTTCACGACATCCCCCCGAGCATTACCCCTTCCCATGGCGACGACTCCCATCTGCTGAGCCGCATTGCCAGCCCGGCCGATGTCAAGGCCCTTGCCCCCGACGAGCTCGCCGAACTGTGCCGCGAGATTCGCGCCACGCTGTTGGCGTACGGCCATCGGCACGGCGGTCATATCGGCTCCAATCTGGGCATGGTGGAGGCCACGGTGGCCCTGCATCGCGTCTTCGACTCGCCGTGCGACCGCATCGTGTTCGACGTGTCCCACCAAAGCTACGTCCATAAGATGCTTACAGGACGGGCCGGCGCGTATATGGATCCGAACCGTTTCGGCGAGGTGACCGGCTTCACCAACCCCGACGAAAGCGAACACGACCAGTTCGTGCTCGGGCACACCGGCACTTCGATCTCCTTGGCCTGCGGCCTGGCGAAAACCCGCGACATGGAGGGGCCGGGCAGCGGCATCGGCAATGTGATCGCCGTGATCGGCGATGGTTCGCTGAGTTCGGGCGTGGCGTTTGAAGGACTGAACAACGCGGCTGAGCAGGGCGGCAATCTCATCATTGTGTTCAACGACAATGAGATGTCGATTGCCGGCGATTTCGGTGGCATGTACGGTCCGCTCGCCCGCCTGCGCGCGTCCGGTGGCACCGCCCAGCCGAATCTGTTCAACGCGTTTGGCTTGGATTATCGGTATGTGGAGGCCGGCAACGATGTTTCCGCGCTGGTCGCAGCTTTCGAGGAAGTGCGCGATATCGATCATCCGGTGGTGGTCCATATTCATACGCTGAAGGGCGCAGGATATGACGGTGAGGAGACTCACGCAGATCTGCAAACCGCCTCGGCCTCACCGGTTTCGTTCGACTCCCCCACCGGCGTGCATCCCACCGATAACGTGAACCACAGCGAGCCGTGGCATTCGGATCACTGCAACCTGTCCGATCATGAACCGCATGAGGGCCAGTGCGAGGCCTCGCATTGGCAGAATCCGGATGCCGCAATCGGCAAGCCGGACGATCCGCGCAAGCATTACGGCAAAATGGCGATGGCCGCACTCGAACCGCGTTTCGCCGCCGAGCCGGGACTCGTGGTCATCTCCCCCGCCACGCCGGGCTCGAACGGCATCACCCATGAGTTCCGAGAGCGCGCGGGCGCACATTATGTAGACACGGGCATCACCGAATCGCATGCCGTGGCGTACGCTGCCGGCATCGCACGGGCGGGTGGCACGCCGGTGGTGGCCACCACGGCGTCCTTCTTCCAGCGCGCGTACGACCAGTTCTTCCAGGAGATGAGCCTGAACCGTTCGCGAGTCACGGTACTTGATTTTCTGGGCGGCCTGTCCGGTTCGGACAATACGCATTCCGGCGCATATGACGTGACGATGTTCTCCAATATTCCAGGGGTTACGATGCTGGTGCCGACTTCGGCTCGCGACTATCTGGCTGATTTGGCATGGGCTACCGCGCCGGCCGGTTCGGCGGACGCCCCTGCTGGTCCGGCGGTGATTCGGGTGCCGGGCGAGGCGATTTTGGCGGCGGAGCGGGATGCGACGCTGCTGCCGGTGACGGGTGGGCAGATTGCTGACCGCCCCCAGTCAGCTTCGCTGCCAGCCTCCGCCAGCTCCGCCAGCGGGGGCATATCTGCCGCAACAGTCCGCGGGACCGTTAGCGTAACGGCTCAGCATGCCGGTGCGCGTCACATGCTGGATTGGCGGGTCAATCAGACGGGCTCGCAAGTCGCGATCATCGGACTGGGCAATGCGTATCCGTTGGCGGAGCAGACGGCCGCCGCATTGTCTGACGATTATGGCATCACGGCAACGGTTATCGACCCGCGCCAGTGCACGTCGCTGGATTCAGACGTACTGGAGTCGTTGCGTGATGGCCACCAGCAGGTCATCACCCTTGAAGACGGGCAGCTTGAAGGCGGCTGGGGCGAGAAAGTGACCGCATACTATGCGAATCATCATGTCTCGGACGGCAGCCGTAATCCTCGTGTGCTGAACTTCGGCGCAGCCAAGGAATTTACCGACCGCGTGTCGCTGGGCGAACTGAACGAACGTTATGGACTAACGGTGGAGCAGGTGACAGAGGCGATCACTCGTTGTTTTTGATGGCGTCTAGGGCCGGGATTTTAACGGCTTTATTGGCCGGGCCGAAGCCGAATAGCAAGCCGATCAGCGTGGAAAACAGCACGGCGAACAGGAACAGCCACCACGGAATCACCGAATAACGGGTCACATTCTCGCCACCAACTATCGCCTGCCAGAGTATGGTCCAGATAGATGTTCCGCCACCGGTACCGTCGCCGGAGCCCCCGCCGGCACCGCTGACCATACCGCCAGACATGCCGCCGCTCATGCCGCCCGCATACAACGCGCCGACAACGTTGATGCCCAGCGATATCAGTCCGCTCAGCACGCAGCCGATCGATCCGCCGAAGAATCCGATCGCGCCGGCCTCCGCAAGAAACATGACGCGAATGTCACGAACGTAGCAGCCAAGCGCCTTCATAATGCCGATCTCGCGCGTGCGCTCGGTTACGGACATAACCATTGTGTTGGCGATGCCGATGGCCGCAACCAACAGCGAAACCGCACCGATACCGCCCAGAATCAGCTGAATCGCGCGCGACTGTTCTTCCAACGACTTACGCATGTCTTCATAGGAGGAGGTCTCGTAGCCCAACGCTTTGATCTGTGATTCGACTTCGGGCACGGACTTGAGGTCGGCGGCCTTGACCAGCACCTGATTATAGGCGGTGGCTTTTTTGGCGGCGGCTGGATCGACTTTGGCGGCCAGTTCCTTCAACGCCTGCAAATCCATGACCAGACCGTCGGAGGTGGCATAGCCCTTGTTGTAGTCGCCCGCCATCGGCAGGGGAGGGGGCATCCCCTTTTTGGTGCCCCCCCGCCACAATGCCGGAAGCCAGCACATCGAGGGTGACGTTTTCCGACTGACCCGCGGCGCTGCCGCTTGCGCCGCCCGCGCCGCCACCGCCGCCCGCGCCGCCTGTGCCGCCGCCACCGCCGCCGTACATGTTCATGCTGTACTGGTCGCCCTGATAATTGGTGCCGGTGGTCAGACTAATTTGCGTGGTGAGCGGGTCGAAGAACGGATCTTCGTCCTGATCTTCCTCGCACTGGCCGGTGGCCTGGTTAAACGTGCATGAGGAATACTGATCGCCACGTGTGCTGGTGCGTTGTTCGCCGTTCTTCAGGGTGTCCATGAACCCATAGGCGAACCATTCGCCGGCAAGCACCTGGTCTTTTTTGACCGGTTTCTCGCCACCGACGAGCTTGTAGCCCATCTGGTCGAACTGGGTCATGTCGATGCCCATGATCTGCACGTAATCATAGATGTAACGGCCGCCCGCGCCGGCTCTGGCCGTCACGTTATAAGGGAAGTTCATCATCGGCGTCACGCCGGATACGCCGCTCATCGCGCGGAAGGATTCCACGGCCTTGTCGTCGAGCTTGGTATCGCCCATCTTGGACGAGCCGCCATCGTCCATCGGACCGGCATAACCGTTGGTGTACACGGTGACGATGGACAGATCGCCCATCGATTTGAGCATCTTCTCGTTCTGCTCGTTAATGCCTTGGCCCAAAGAGACCATGAGCACAATCGAGCAGCAGCCGACGATAACGCCCAGCACGGTCAGAATCGTACGGGATTTACGCCGCCATAGGTTTTGTCTGCAGAGCCGCAGTATGTCGCCGAATCGCATGGTCGGGCCTTTCAGGCCTTGTGGGATGAGCCGGCTGGTGCGACTGATGAGGCTGGTGAGGCTGGTGCAATAGGAGCGGTGTCTGCCGCAGCACCATCCGTCACGTCGGTATCGGTCTTATCATCCTTGCCTTCGGACCAATCATCCCAGTCCTCATCAATATCGTTCTTCTTGGCCTTCTGCTTGCGCCGGCGACGCACGAGCAGCACAATCACCACGATAATGACCACGGCGATCACGACGATGACCACATACACCAGCACCGGCAATCCCTGATTGGCGCTCTGGTCCATGTTCGGATCGGCCATGTCGGAATCATCCACCGGCTGCATATCGGTTACGGGTATGGCGAGCGGGAATTCCTTGGTTTTGGTCTGCCCGTCGGAATCCTCGTACGTGACTTTGAGCGTGGTCTTCAGCTCGCCTGACGCGTGCGGCGTAAAGGCGTAACCAATCGTGCCGGTGGCGCCGGAAGCCACATTGCCCACGTACTGGGTTTTCATCGTGGCATCGAAACCTTCGCCCTCCATCGTGGCCTCGACGTTGGCGATATCGCCTTTGCCCTTGTTCACATATTCCATCGTGACCGTGTTTTCCTGACCGGCGATCACCTGGTCGGGCACTACGGGATCACTGATTTCGAACCGGTCAGGCTGACTGATCGGCACGGAAATCTTGACATCGGACTGGCTTGAGGAGCGGGCGCTGGCGTCCACATACTCGTATCGGAAGTTCACGGTCACGGGCTGGGCACCGCTTTTCGCGGAGGCGAGCGCCTGCATCGGCACGCTTTGCGTCATGGCGTAACCGCCCCACAGCGCGTCGACGTAGAACGTGTTCGTGCCTCCCGCGATGGCGAAGCTCTCGCCGCCGTCCACGGTGATGACCATGTTCGTCACCGCCACCTGACCCATGTTCTGGAAGGTGAAGTCGAGGTTGAAATCGGCGCCGGCGGCCACGGAATCGCCGCCATAGGTGAAGTTGGTGACGATGATGTTCGGCACCGGGCCGGCGATTGGCGCGGAATCGCCGTCGCTTCCCTGAGACGTACTGTTCGTGCCGCTTGTGCCGTCTGTGCCGTCGACTGCGTACGCCTGGTGCGGAAGGGAGATGACGGCAAGTGCCAGTGACAGCGTGGAGAGCAACGCGACGATGATGGCGATGGTGCGGTGGGAGAGGTGCTTCATCGGTCAACTCCTTGGGTTCTTTGGGCGGACGGCGTGGACGGAACAGTTGGGCGGGAAAGGTCGGTGTTGAGCCGATCGCTGGTGATGCGGCCATCGAGCAAGGTGACGATGCGGTCGGCGTATGAAGCCATCTGCGGATCGTGTGTGACCAGCACGATGGTCTGGTTGAAGTCATGGGCGAATGCACAGATCATCGTCATGACCTCGGTTTTGGTTTTAGAGTCAAGGTTGCCGGTCGGCTCATCGGCGAACACCACCTCGGGCTTGGTCACAAACGCCCGGGCGATGCCGACGCGCTGCTGTTGGCCTCCCGACATCTGGCGCGGGTAATGGCTGAGACGATGGCCGAGCCCGACTCGTTTGAGTACGCCACGCGCCGCACGTTCGCGCTGTTCCTTGGGCACGCCGCGGAACATCAGCGGCATTGCCACGTTTTCGAGCGCGGTCAGATTGGGCAGCAGGTTGTACGACTGGAATACGAAGCCAAGATGCTTCTGGCGGAAGGCCGCCAGCTCACGCTCGTCGAGTTTGCTGACGGGTACGCCGCCGATTCTCACGCCGCCGCGCGTCGGTTTTTCCATGCCGGCCAACTGGTTGAGCAGCGTGGATTTGCCGGAGCCGGATTCGCCGAAAATGCAGCAGATCTGGCCTTGCGGGATACTGAGATTGACACGGTCAAGCGCCACCACCGTCTCATCCTCGACGGGGTATTCCTTGCGTAGGTTTCTTACCTCGATGATTGCTCGTGGCACGGGCCTTCTTCCCTCGTTCGTCGCCATTGGCGGACGCGCGATAGCTGGTTATTATTCAGCACATCTCAAGTCAGAGTATAGCCGTTATGCAGGAGACGCACCCCTTAAGGGTGTTCCCGGATGGTGGTGATGAGCATGTGACTTCTAATCTCAAGGTCGACAGTTCAGGCTCCAGACGGACCCAGACCGGCATAATATTCAAAAGCCCCTGCCCCTCACAAACGATGAGGGACCAAGGGCTTATTACATCGTGACCCCGGACGGGCTCGAACCGTCGACCTTGAGATTAGAAGTCACATGCTCTATCCAGCTGAGCTACGGGGCCAAACTCGTGTAAGTCTAGCCGTAGGGGTGTAAAACACCTCGGCGTAACGTCGGCTTGCACCGGTACCATCGGCGATATGGGGACAACGGAGAGCAACGTAGATCACGCCGCATCGGGCCAGACCGTCGCAGGCGATAGCGGTGAGCTCACTTTCACATACGCACAGGGTCGTTTTGCCAGTGAAGGCAGGGATTGGGAAAGCCCGGTTGTGACCAACATGGCTGCATCCGTCTCTGCGGATGCCGGTAATGTCCCCGCCGGCAGCATCACCAACACCGGCACCAACAACACCTTCACCAGCACCACCGAATCGTCGCTTGCCACCCTGCTGTCCAACCAATGCCCGTTCGTTATCAAGGCCACCATTTTCGAGGGCAATGGCAAAAACGCCATTCGCGAACGTCACACATTCACCGGCTCGGTGCTGCGCCAGCTCGACCAAGCCAGCGCCCTGCTGAACGGCATCAACGAATCCGGCCAATACCCGGCCATAGCCCTGCGCGAAGCATTGGTCAACGCACTGGAACATCGCGATTACACGTACTCCGGCCCCACACTGATCAATATCTTCGATTCCCGCTTGGAAATCGTGTCGCTCGGCGGCCTGACCGATGGTTTGGAAATCAACGATCTACTCAACGGCGTATGCCAGCCACGCACCCCGCGTTTGGCTGAATTGTTCGCCGATTTGGGCCTCTGCGAGAACTGCGGTACCGGCATTCAACGCATTATGGACGCCTACGCGCAGAGCGCGGTCAGTCCGCAACTGCGCGTGGGCCCCACTTCGGTGGCAATGGTACTGCCTATCCCTGTATCGGCCGAGGCCGCGTCCTCGCATCGGACCGATGCCGATGCTTCCGCCGCGCCCAGCACCACTGACGAAGCACAGCATGCCAAAATGTACTCATTCCCCACGATTCAGCGCACGACGGATAACGCCGCAGATGCTTTGGCCGGCGCACGCATCATCGGCTGCGCGCCACTGCAGACGCTGATTCTCGGCAGTGGATTCGGCGAACGCCCGGACGGTGACGATCAGGCCAGTACCCGCCCGCTCGATACAGCGACGCTGGAACCGTCGCCTCAAACGTTGGAACAGTTCACGCTCAATTTCCTCGCGTTCCGCGGTGTGAAGCTCAGCCGTAAAACCATGCAGAAAGCGCTTGGCCTGAACAAGGATCAGATGACGCAGCTCTTGGACCAGCTGGAGTTGAGCGGCAAGATCGAACGTCATACGCACGCCAAGTCCACTACGTATTCGCTGGCACATGCCTCAGGACGGTAGCGACCAGGGCGACAACGACCAAATCGTCAACAACCCAAGCAGCAACGACCAGAGCAATACGGCCCAAGGCGCGATAAAGCAGCAGCTCAGTTCTCGAATACGCGGTCACGAATCATGCGACCGGATTCGTCGAGCGCGGTGGAGAACCGGCCATAGCCGGACAGAATCACGCCCATGTACAGCATGTCCACGAGCGCGGTATCGGCCACGCGCGAGAAAATCGCATTGCCATAGATCGTGTGCGAATCACGACCCGTCAGCAACGTCACGTCGGCCCAGCTGGCCAGCGGCGCGCCGATGGCATTGGTTATGGCGATGGTTTTCGCGCCATGCGACTTCGCCAATCGCAACGCTTTGACCGTATCCGCCGAACTGCCCGAATGGGAGAAGGCGACGGCCACAGCGCCGTGGGGCAGGTGCCCGGCACCGATCTGCTGCAGGTAAGCGTCGGTATTGAGACGGCATGTCAGTCCCAGGTAGCCGAGCTTGGTGAACAGATCCATCGCCGGTGTCAACGAATTCTCCACGCCGAAAATGTCGATGAACTCCGATTCGGCGAGTAGGGCGACCGCCTTGCGATAGGCCTTGGGGTCCAACGCACTGTGCAGCTCGTCGATCAGCGCCTTCGCGCCATCGGCCGCTTTACCGGGAATCTCATCTTCGCCATCCCACGGATTCAGATCGAATCCGGCCAGCGGATTGAAGGTCACTTTGTGTTCGGCGGCCGGGTTGCGCAACACGTACCGCAGTTCACGGTAACCGCCGAAGCCGAGCTTGCGGGCGAACCGAATCACCGTCGGCTGGCTGACGTGGGCGATGTCGGCCATCTGACCGACGGTCAGGTCGGCCGCCTCCTCGATATGATTCCGAATATACTGGGCCACGGCGCGCTCCGCCGGACGCAGCGACGGATACACGTGGTCGATGCGCTCACGTATTCCCACCGAGGATTGCACAGCCGCGCTCCTAGTCGTCCGTATTTTCCATTCCTGTTTCGAGGTTACCGGCTGTATACCGGCGAACAGTCGACTTGGATTGACCGCAACATGAACGGTGAGCGAACTCTTCCGTTTACCTTTCCGCTCCATTCCCTCTACAATCGAAACCATGGTGCGGATTAGCGTGGGAAGCCCCACCCATCACACAAGCGGGCGACTGTACGGCGTGTTCTTCGAGGACATCAACCATGGTGCGGATGGCGGGCTGAACGCCAACATGGTGAACAACTACAGTTTTGACGGCGTTTATCTCGACCATCACACGTGGCGTATGGCCGGTGCCGAACGGTGGCGTACGCAGGCTGATTCCCTGCGTTTCTGGGATTTCATCAACTGTTCCGCCGCCAGCCTTGGCAGTGAGATACGCGGGATTCACGGCCAGCGGGTGACCACCGACTGCCCCGCCCCGCCAATTCACGCACATAGCCGATACGCTCGCATCACGTCCGATGTTCCTTCCGAAACCGGCCCTGCATATCTGGAAAACCTCGGCTATAACGGAGGCGGCGACAACGGGGGCGAGCCCGCGTTCTCCATCGTCGCCGACCACACCTATTCCGTCAGTCTCGCGGTACGTCCGGTTCATGGGCGGGCCGAGCTGTCCGTCGGCGTGGTCGATAGGTACGGCCTGCCGCTCACCAGTATCACTCGATTGTCGTATATCGTGGACTCCGATCCGCTTGACGATACGGAAGAGACCGGTCTGAGGCAGGACGATGGGGCCGATGCGCAGGATTCCGGCGTTTCGATCAGTCCGGATTCGTCGGATGGTGCCATCGTCATCGGCCGTGACGGCTGGTACCGGTTCAACGCCGACGTAACCGGACTGAACACCGATTACGGCAAGCTGCGTATCACCATTGACGCCGGCGAACGCACCACGTTCGATCTGGATCTGGCGCAGTTCATGGATGCGGACTATTGGGGCGCGGGCGACCCGAAATGGCGTTACGGCAAGCTGCGCCGCGATTTGGTGGAGACCATTCAGGCGTTGCATCCAGCGTTTCTGCGATTCCCCGGCGGCTGCATCGTCGAAGGTGTGACGCCCGGCAATGAGTATCGCTGGAAGGATACCGTCGGCTCTCTGGCCGCGCGACGCCAACAGTATTCGATGTGGTCGTTCAAGATGCCGGATGGTTCCAGCTATTCGCAGAGCTATCAGATCGGTTTCTACGAATATTTCTGCCTGTGCGAGGACCTCAAGGCCAAGCCGCTGCCTACTCTGTTCGCCGGCATCGCATGCCAGTCGCCCGGCCGAGATCCGCGCCACATGGATATCAATTCGGCCACCTTCCGCAACAATGTGATTCAGGACTACCTGGACCTCATCGAATTCGCGAATGGCGATCCGGAGTCCAGCTCGTGGGCCGCGGTCCGGCGTGATATGGGCCATCCTGAGCCGTTCGGCTTGGACATGATCGGCGTGGGCAACGAAAACTTCGGGGCTGACTACGTGGCCAAGTTTGACATGATCAGCGAGGCCATTCATGAACGATACCCGGATATGCTGTGTGTGATGAGCGCCGGACTGTTCCCCTTCCAGCCGGCGATGAAGCGCAGCTGGGACCATGCGCGAGCGTTGGCCGCAACCGATTCCGGGGCACATGATTCCGCCACCGGTGACGCGATTATCGTCGACGAGCATTCCTACCACTCCCCCGAATGGTTTGCATCCCAGGCGTCACGATTCGACGCTTACCCGCGTTGTGGCGCCGGCGTCTATTTCGGCGAATATTCAGCCAACGGCTATTTTGCCGGCCAACCACAGACCGAACAAGGCGCGAACACGTGGAAGTCGGCACTCGGCGAGGCCGCGTTCCTGACCGGCTGCGAGCGCAATTCCGACGTGGTGCGCATGACCTCCTATGCGCCGCTGCTCGCGCATATTCCGGCTAAGGGGTGGGCGCAGAATCTTATCGAATTCAATCCGGCGCATGTGAACCCCACGGTGAATTATGAGGTGGAGCGGCTGTTTTCCACGCATCTGGGCGACACGACGTATGCCGTGTCCATCGAGCAGACCGCGTCACGCCCCGCCAAACATCTGTATGTCAGCGCCACCGGGCATGACAGGGATGACGCCTGCCGTTACATCAAAATCGTCAATATCTCCGATTCCCCGGTGGATGTGACGTTGGAAATCGCGCGCGGACTGGCCGGGCTGGGCGCCTCGCCATCGCGACCGGTGCGTTTGGAGGTGACGACGTTAAGCGCCAATCCGACGGCGAAGACCACTATCGGATACCGCGGCGAGGCTTCGGGGGCGATTGTGCCGGAACGTCGGGCTTACACATTGCCGTCGCCGTCTTCATTGCTGGCGATGAAGATCAAGCCGTACAGCGTCACGCTGGTGGTTTCGCGCTGATTGGCATCGGCCATTAGGCCGATGCCTTTGCCGTTAGAATCACCCTCAAGGATGAGGGGGAATCGTGCAGATTCAGGGAATAATAGGGGCTATCCCCCATAGCGAATACAAGCGCAGGAGGGCAGGATGGAATCCACGGCGGCCAGAAGACCGCCGGCCAACGATGAAGGAGTGTGCGGTATGTTTATCAATCTGTTCCGCAGGCAGCGTCCTGCGCTCGCCCGGCTGGCCCGCAACTCCAACGCCTATCGTCAGCCGATGGTTGCGTCCGTATCATCGTCCGCAGTCGGCGTATCCAGCATCACCTCTGAATCCAACACAGCCACCGCAGCCGGCGTATCCACGCTGGATGCCACCATCGGCCGCATCCACGACATCCCGCAGTCGGCCATGAGCCGACTGACCGGCTCCCCCACCGTATACGCGCGGTAGACCCCCAGTCGGCTTCGCCGGCAGCCCCCCGTCAGCGGGGTGGAGATGGCTGGGCTCAGAAACTCGGCTCGATGATCCAGCTCAAGGTCAGCAATACGGCCAAAAACAGAACGTTGACGGCGGAGTAGACGGCCAGATACCGGCCTTTCTTGTGTGGGTACTGGCGCACGACGTTCTTGTAAGAAATAAGCGAGGCCATCGAGGCGATGAGCGTACCCATGCCGCCCAAATTGGTGCCAATGATCAGATCGCGCCATTGGTCACAGAAGCCGGAAAGCAGAATCGTGGTGGGCACATTGCTGATGACCTGGCTGGACGCCACCGCCACTTCCAGCGGATGGCCGCCGACCAGCGAGCGCGCCAGCTGGTAGAACTCGGGCACGCGTTTCATGTTGCCGATGAAGATGAAGAACATGCAGAAGGTGAGCGGCAGTCCCCAGTCCACGT
>OATN01000273.1_pt1 | contig 20719 bp, 17 predicted proteins | sample 1501211 | NCBI WGS metagenome assembly OATN01 (sample SAMEA2579978, study PRJEB22360) | human gut metagenome | reverse complement strand
CTACAATACTATACATAAGAAAAAACCTCCTACTTACTTATTCGTAAGTGGGAGGAGGAAATTATGTATTTTTAAGGTAACTTGAAATTTTATTTGGAAGAACATTATACAAAGAATGTAATCCATATGCTGTTAAAGGTAAAAGCAAATAAACATATGGATAAACGTACTGACTTTTCGTTTCCCAAATCAAATGGAAGAGAACTCCACCAGTTAGATATATTGTAAAAACTAGAATGAATAAGTTCGATGCTTTCATATTGCGTATAGAAATTATCATCGAAACCATTGCCCCACCATAGATAATTATCAAAATAACTGAGGCATAGTAATAAAGAACCTTATAAGCTATACCTCCATGGTAAATACTCGACATCAATTTGCCATTTACTGACTGACCCTCAACAGGCATACTACTATTAGGTCCTGACCAAATTGATTGGAAAAGACTATCTGTCCATGTTGAAATGTACTTATTTTTAAAGAAATTGAAGGTATATCTAGGATTTTCCGAAAATGTATCTAATCTTTTAGCAATCAGTTTTTTACTATCATTAGTTATACCATCTCCGTTACCATTATATTTTGTATAAACATTTTCCACATAAGCATCATACCAGCCTGGCAATCTATTATAGGTTGGATTATCATCTAGCCCCATAGCAATCCAAGCAATTTTGGGTTCTCCATCAATTTGTTTAACTTTTGATGCTTGTTCATATGAATTCACCAAAATACCATTAAGCAATGAAACAATTATGAAAGGTAAAATACTTAGTAGGATGTTTTTCCAGCTTTTTGTTCTCAAGAAATCCAAAATTAATACGATAAAAATGGTAATAGCCATAATAATATAATTACTTCTTATAACCACAGCAAGAATCAAAGGAATAAGTGTCCCAGCAAAATTGCCCCACTTTTTATCATTAATGAATTTTATTAAGAAGAATAGACTTAATAAGACTAGAAATAGACCATAGTTTATTCCATAAACAAAAAGTATAAAGAAGATGTGGGGAAGAAATAAGAAAGCCATTACCATTGATAATTTACTTACTTGAGAGTTTTTAAAAACTAAATCTGTTATCCTATAAAGTAAAAAGTTATCACAGATTGATAATATTAAATTGATTATAAATAAACCTTTAACATTTTCAGAACCTAATAACATCAAAAGTAATCTTTCCAAACTAACTAAGCCAATTTGGTGCGTATACTTAAAAAGGTAACCTACCAATGGTTGAAGTGAACTATAATCAGATTTATTTAAAGATTTAGCAGCAACTAGAACTTGAAGCGCATCGTGTCGTAACATGTCGTTTTGATGCATTATAAGATATATTCCTAGAACTAAATAAAAAATAGTCCCTAATAAAAAAATTACTTTTGACGGTAACCTTATTATAAACCGTAACAAAATGAAAAATATTATTACTGTTAGTATAAATAACCCAATAAAAACAAAACTATTTCTATGTATATAGGCAAATTCAGATCCATCCATAAGAAGGATTGTTCGATAAAGTATTGAAGATAAAGTCAATAAAGATAGTAACAATACGCTCCATAAATACAATAATAGTTTCGAAGAATTATAAATTTTATTCAAAATTTTCTCCTATCTGTCGTGTAAACAAAAAATGAGTAGAAGATACTTTATTTCAACTACTCAAATGTGATAAAATACTTTCCTATTTTACTGGAATCTCGCAATCCTTAATCATACTCAAATTATCGATTTCCTCCTTGATTAGAAGAATACTTAATATTAAGAGCGAGAAGACAAGTGGTGTAAAGGTTCTTAACTGAGATGCATAGAGAGTTGGAGATAGCGAAACAGTCATACGAGAAATATAACCTATTGCCAAAATTACAACCGCATCCACACCCTTTTCATAATCACTAAACGATTTAAAAGTAATATAAGCCAATAATAAAAGTATAAAAGTATAAAATATCAAAGGAAAAAGATTTTCAAACCAATTAAAATAAACCATATTATTTCGACTATTTTGAATATCAATCAACCTACTAAGAGCAGAGAGTATACTAGAGATACCCAGTTTATTGGTAAGTAAAATATATAACAAGCTACCTGATATAAATGTCACTCTCCAGAGTTTCTTAGTAAGCGAAATAAATACAAACAATAATAAGATTAAGAAAATAACACTCAACTCTGTTGATAAAAACAAAACACGATTTGTTTCTAAAAAACCCTTTGCTACTTTTGTAAAAATAGATAGCTTATCAAATCCCGGATACCATGTTTTTGTCTCCAAGATAACTCGAATTTTGGAACCTGGAGAAATAATCGCTGATATCAATCCTAAAATAGAACAAATTACTAACGGAATGATATTTAAAGATAATTTTTCCTTTTTGATAACAAGATTTCTAAATGATATATATATAGCAAGTAAAAATGCAAATACAGTAAACTGCTCTTGCATACATGCAAAAATTAAGAACGGTACCGAAGATATAACAAACCATTTGTTAGAGAATTTGAGAAGATAGCAACCAACAACAAAAGATATCATTGGAAAAAGATAGTTCGTCATCGTTGCAATCAGACCGGCACTAGTGAAAAATACACTTGGAAAGCTTACCAAAAAAAGTATTGGAGTTATATATTTTATTCTATAATCTTTTGCTTTATTAAATAGCAATTCATTTAATGAATAGAAAAATATTATCATTCCAGCAAATAAGCAAAATTTGAAAATTAAATAATGTGCTGATAAAAACATGGTAATTGATTCTATAAGAAGCCTACTTGACCAGGTTTTATATCTAAAAAATGCGAATTCAAAAAAAGAAAACTTATTTGCCATTTTAGCAAATTCAAATTGATCTCCTGGATCACCTATATAAACAACTGACTCTAAAGTAAATAATAAACTAATAAAAACATAGTATAGACAAAGACTGTATTTTTTTTTCATTATATCTCCTTTATATGAAATACTTTGTTAGATGTGAACATCAAGATTATTAAATATCTTGATAACTGTCAAAATCATTTCAAAGTATTCTTACTACTCTTTGATTTAAACCTACGTTTTATTCTTCTCAAAATATACTTCACAGCAGTTCCTGGTCCTACAATAATATATTTGATAGCACCTTTAATACCACCAATATTATCAAAATTAATATAAGTATTTGGTAACGTATCAGGTCGAATATTCAATACAACATTATCTACAAAAGGCGTAATATAGATATCATTTTTTGCAATAGCATAATCATAACGTCTTGCCCATGCAAGATACACTAGAATACGCTCAATTGAATGCAAAATAGTATGTTGAGGAATTGGCTCTGCTGGGATTTCTTCATCTTGTAAATCTAGGTCAAACAATGGTTTCAAAGTATCGTACTTGAACCAAATGAATGTCCCGTAACTCATGATAAAAGTATTCATTTTATCAAAGTCAATATCTCGACCAAGATCCATCCGCTCCCATAAATCATTCATACCTTCAGCAAAACGATTCTCATTCCAAGGATCTACAATTTTAGTATAACGGAAGAAAGTTGGAATATCAGCAATTACTAAACCTAATCTATCATCATGCTCCAGATTTGCAATGATATTATCAGCAGGCTGAATCAACATTGAGAAAAGTTCATTTCGCCATGAATCTCCAACCCAATAAGGATATTCTGGTGATTTTTTTGTATGGAAATGCCCAATATAATCGTAAGCGGAAAGCTCATCCTTCAGCTTGAGCATTGGAATAACATCACGACCACGGTTACCAGTAATAAAGATTCGTGCTTCTTTGCCATGCTTATCAAGAATGGACTGAATCTCTTTCTTCTTTTCTTCCGAATCCGTCGTCAGGAAGAGATCATAAGTAAAATGAAAATTCTCAAATTGTCGTAAAAAATCATCAAGCAAATCTACATAATAGGTATGGAGATGCACAGCAATCTTTTTAGTGTCTGAATAATCCTGTGGACTGTCCTGAATAACTTTACGGTCAAGTAAGTAAGGTGGAGTCGGTAAACTCATATCCGACATGTGAGATAAGATAAATTCTACTGGATAGTCCGTTCTATTCTCAATCTCCTTGAGCAGATAAGGGGCAAGGTGTTGAGTTAAATCAAATGTTTTAACCTTAATAAACGGAACCCCTGCATCAAGTAAAACATGAGGATAATGAATTGTGAAATTACTATGGAAGAACTTATCTTTTAGCGGAATCGTATTAAGAATCGATTCATAGTTAAATCCAGCATCCATAAACTTCTTGGTATAAAGAGTTTCATAATTATCGATGACCTTTTGAACATCTTCGAAACTCTCAACTGATTTCCAGAACCTTTGGAAAACACTAGATTCAACTAAACGTTTTTTAAATGAAATAAAATAAGATTGCAAATGTTCATGAATATAAATATCACCAGCCTTGATTCCTTGATGATTAGTCATACCCCAAAAATCTACATTGGGGTTTGATTCATATTTATCATAGATTGGTGCCATTTCCCATAGAGGACCAAAACAGGTATCATTCATAACGGTGACAGAATCATACTGTTTCAAGTTATCGAATCCAATAAATTCCATACCATCATGCCAAGCAGCAAAATCGTAACCTTTATTCTCACGTTGGATAAAATCATCAATCAAGTGTTTATCACGAAGTTTCTGTACTTCACTTTCACTAAGACGACTATTTGAAATAAAAACTAATTTATCAAATAATGGTCTCATATGTTCAAGTTGATAAAATACATGTCGACTAATATGATCATATTTATTGAAATGAACATAAAGCAATAAACGTTTCATTTACTTCTCCTAAAGAAATTAATAATTTTAGTTGGTATTGTCCATCTTCTCGAAGTAACAACACTGTTATATTGAATCTGCAATTCGTCATATAGACTCCGTATACGACTCAACTCAGTTTGAAAATCTTGATTTTCTTTTTTCAAGACTTCAATATACTCATTTTGATTATGAGAAATATGTGATACTTGATTCAGTCTGGAATCTAAATCTTCTATCTGACGATCTTTTTTAAAGATTAAGATATCCAAATCACGATCCTTAACAAGTGCTAGGTGCGATATCCTTTGAATATCCTGATCTGGATACTTATTAAGATATTTAATTTGAGAATTTAAAATACCTGTAAACCGTTTTTCAGCAGTGTCCAGTGTCATAGGCTTTGAATCTGACCCTAAATTCATACGGTATACTGTAGTAGAATCACTTAAAAAAGAAATCTTAGTGCGTTTGAATAATTCAAGTTGTAACTCAAATGTATCGTCTGCGGCTGTATCGCTAATTTGATCAGATACATCTTGCATAAGAGCGGTATCAACCAGCCAGGTTGAAGCCATTGTCATTCCTTTCATGACAAGCATCTCTTCGTAAGAATCAATCAAAGGAAGTGCCTTATTAGCAAAGGCATCTTTTTGGATAATATTTCCGTCTAGGTCTACCATATCAAATTCGGTATTTGACCACAGTGAATCTGTTGAAGAATCTAGCAAATCAACTTGCTTTTGAAGTTTTAATGGGTCCGTCCAAAAATCGTCACTATCACATCTTGCGATGTACTGTCCTTTAGCTTCTCGGCAAATTTTTTTCCAAGTTTTAGTAATACCAAGATTCACTTCATTACGAAAAGTTCTAACTTTTTCAGGAAACTTATTTTGATATTCTTGAATAATCTCATACGAATGATCTGTTGAAGAATCATCAATGATAATAATCTCGAAATCAAAAGTCGTTCTCTGATTGAGAAAGCTATCCATAGCCTCTCGTACCCAATCCCCTTTATTATAATTGGTACAAATAATCGATACTTTCATTCAAACTTTCCTTTTTCTCTTAAGAAAAACTCCACTTCCCATTTCTTTGAATAATACCAGTTGCAGAATCTTTAGCTGACTCATCATCTTCATCGATATCATTCCTATTTAGAACAATAACCGGAATCTCATCAGCTGGAAGAAAGGCTAGAACTTGATTATTCACATCCCTCACAGTAATTTCGAGTTTTAACTTAATATCATTTAGTCCTGCTAGTGAACACTGATAGTTTACTTTAATATCACCCTTACCACTTGTTAAATCATCCATCGTATTATCGTTATAAATCCAAATATTACGATCAATATCTGTAAATGAGATAGCAATATAAGTAGGCACATCTTCAAGCAAAGTATACGTCAAATCAAATGAAATTGGTTCATTTGGTGTAGCTCTTTTAGAAGACAATAGTGATAACTTCAAATTTTCAACAACTGAACCACTTCTTTCAATTCCCGGTTGATCTGAAGTAACCACTTGTTCAGTATTATCAAAGCTATATTGATTAGCAACATCGCGAGGCTCACCTTTTGCTTTGATATAACCATTTTCAATCAAGATAGCCTTGTTACAGTACTTCTTAACGGCACCCATATCATGGGTTACAAGAATAGTTGTCTTTCCTGATTTTTTACGTTCCATAAAGTAATCGTTACACTTACGTTGGAAAGCTTCATCACCTACTGCAAGAACTTCATCAAGGATAAGAACATCCCCCTGTGCCTTAATAGCCACAGAGAATGCCAAACGGACCTGCATACCAGATGAGTAGTTCTTGAGTTTTTGGTTCATGAAATCTTCAAGCTCAGCAAACTCAACAATCTCATCATACATGGCGTCTACTTCTGCTGTCGTAAAGCCAAGCATGGCTCCATTCATATAAACGTTCTCACGCCCTGTTAGTTCAGGATTAAATCCGACACCAAGTTCAATAAATGAAACCATTTTACCATTCACAGTAACAGTCCCTTGCTCAGGAACATAAATCTGAGAAATAATCTTCAATAATGTCGATTTCCCTGAACCATTTCTTCCCACGATTCCAAAGAAATCTCCTTCCTCAACTTCAAAGTCAATGTCCTTCAAAACATGTTGTTCTTTATAGCCTTTGATCCCTTTAAATCTATTTACCAAGGCAGTTCTAAGACTTTGAGTGGACTCAACCGGTAATTTGAAAAACTTACTTACATGGTCCACTTTAACTGCAATTTTCTTTTCTGTCATTAGAGAATCTCCGCGAATTTTTTAGCTTGATGATGAAAAATGTAGTAACCAATAGCAAAGATGACAAATGGTAGGAAATATGGAATAACAGCAATAGCCTTATGCCCAATTAAATCCCAACCTCGTAAGCTACCGGAGAAGACAATAAAGTGTCGCAAGTCCTGAATAATTTGTGCTAAAGGATTCAACATCATCAGTTTTGCAATCTTAACCTGTCCACGTTGCAAAATAAATGTCAACGAATAGATAATAGGTGTCGCATACATACCAGCTTGCATAACTACTTCCCAAATCGGACCGATATCACGGTACTTAACAAAGAGCGTTGCTAAGACAAAGGCAATACCTGCTGAGAAAAGAAAGAGTTCAGCAAACAATGGAATAACTGTCAGCCAGCCAAATGAAAAATTGACACCATTGACTAAGGCAAAAACAAAGACAACAAGTAGGTTAATAATATAGTTAATTGAGGCCCCAACAACAGATGAAATGACGATAATCTCTTTTGAAAAATTCAATTTTCGTAACAAGTCACCCCTTGATACAATTGACATCATCCCCATACTAGTCGCTTCCGAAAAGAAACTCCATGTAACCATACCAATTAAGAGGCCAATAGCGTAATGCGGTGTTCCGTCGTCAAAACGCAAGAAGCGAACAAACACTAGGTACATGATTGTAAAGAGCATAAGTGGTTTCAAAATAGACCACAAATGACCGATTAAACTACCTTGATAGCGCAATTTAAAATCGGTTTTTACCATTTCTCGTAACAAAATACGATTTTTCTGACTAAAAAAGTCTAACATCTTTTTCTCCTCTATATGCAAACTTTGTAAGAATCAATGTCGTAAATACAGTTGTATGAAATGCTCTATTTTTTCGATAACCATATTTTCGGATACGTCCAAAGCGCTCTCTAAATGGAGCATCCATAATTGTCACAAAGTTTTCAATGATTTCCTTATTCGTTGAACTTAACGGGAGTTCTAGTAAATTTCTAGCCTGATCTTGACTAGCTTTAATAAGACTCCAATATTTGGCAAATAGGATATGGGGTCTAACCCAATTCTTCATCCTTTTTCGCAAAGTTCGAGCTCCAAGGACATTACTGCTATGCTGACGATAAAGTTCAGTTGGCTCATCAATATAGACTAGATTCCCAAATGCAGAAGCTAGCAAACCCAGATACCAGTCATGCATCAGCAAATCATATTTTTCCTCACCAGTCCATAAGTCCGCTAAAGCATGGTTAATCATAACAACACCGCCAGTAACTGTGTTTTCAGTCAACTCTTGAATCAACTCAGTATTAGCATGGTCGGACTGAGTACGAATCATACTCTCATGGAGGACTGATAGATTTTCGTCTACTACCTTTAAATCAGTATAAATCAGTAAAGGCTTATCTTGAGAATACTTTTTTGCTTCTGCCACTTGAAGTGAGATTTTGTCAGGAAGCCAAAAATCATCCTGATCACTAAAACAATAAAGGTCTGCATCCCCATACTTGAGTAGAGTGTGAAAACTTTTGATAACACCAACATTTTCGACTTGATTCTCATTGATAAAGTGAATACGTGGGTCTTTAGCAACCAATTCTTTAATAACTTCTACTGTTCCATCAGACGAACCATCATCACGAATGAGAAGTTGCCATTCCTGATAGGTTTGCTCTTGGATACTCTTTACTTGTTCCTCTAAAAACTGTTCACCATTGTAGGTAGACAGTAAGATATTTACTTTCATGATAAAAATAACTCCTCGTATTCACCTACAATTTTTTTCCAAGTAAAGTTCTGTTTCATATTTTCTTTAGCTAACTTACCTAGTTCAGAATAATCTTCAACTTCATCTACTTGCTCAATCAAATGCGACAGGTTCCCTTCTTCTTTTTTCCAGTAACGAGCTGTATCTTGAGCTACTGACTGGTTAAACGGGACACCTAAAACTAAATTCAAATCAGTTTGTGCTAGAGCTTCCAATAAGCCAGGATTGGTTCCTCCAACCTCATGACCATGGATATAAGCAAAGGCTTCTTTACGAATATATTTTAATAGGTTTTGATCATAAACAGTTCCAACAAACTTAACACGTGAATCCTTATCAAACTGAGTTTTGGAACGTAATTCCTCAAAGTAAGCATTACCCTCATGATTACAAATAATAATTAGATCACGTTTCGTTGAGGAACTCATAAACTCACGAATAGCCGTTTCATAGTTGTTTTCTGGAACAAAACGACCAAGAATCAAATAATAATTTTTCTCGTTAGTGCTCCACGTCTTGTAAATATCTCTAACTTTAGCATCCTGATTTGTAAGTGTGGTCGGTGACAGGTCCGTTCCATAGGCAATATAAGTTGTCTTAGACCACGGATAGGCATCCTGAATATAGGTTTCAATTCCTGGATTATCCGAGATAACCAAGTCAGCATATCTTGTCATCACTTTCTCAGAATACTTTAGATAAGCTTGTACTGGCTTGGACCACTTAGCTCTTTTCCACTCTAAACCATCTGGATTAATATAGAATTTACCACCAATTTTATGAATCTTGTTGGCAAAGGGAGCTACAAAAGCACCTATAGTATTTCCTAGAACATAAAAAATCGGTTCTTTTATATTTTCATCACGGATTATCTTTAAAGCGTAGTTAATAGCCATCATATCGTAGGCAATCACACGAGCTGGACCTAATTTGGGTGCCTTGATTGTGAAACAATCTACACCCTTATACTCGAAATGCTCATAGGCCTTTTCATCAGAAAGGCAGGCAACATGGTATTTAACTTGGGATGAAACTTGGTTGGAGACCAGTTGCTCTACAAATGTCTCAAAACCACCGTATTTTGCAGGAAGTCCGCGACTTCCTATAATGAATACGTGTTGCATAAATCCCCTTTCTAACAAGTCTATAATCTAGTCAATTATACCATTTTACAAGGTTTTTGCCTAATGCAAACAGAAAAAGGAATCTCTAGAGGTCCCTTTAATTTTGAATACCAAATTCGTCTTTTTACTATAACTTTTAAGTATTTATACTTTTCTTGATTTTACTATTTTTAATTCCATAAGAAATAACGTACATCAAAGTTTTTACAATGCCAGTTAAAAATACTGATTGTATAAATAAAGATAAAATAATAAAGAATGAATAGGGGAAGATATGAGAAAAATCACCCATTTTAGATATAAAAATAGGGTACCAATAATTATCACCAATTACAGACAATAAGTAAATGGGAAGTGTGTTATTAGAAATAAACAATATTACTTTTTTAAAAAAGCGATTTCTAATTGATAGCTGGCATTGTAAAATAATTTTAAATACTATAACAGCTAAAAGTAAAACCGGGAATGATTGGAATTCAATTCCTAAACTTTCGTTTGAAATAAAAGGTAAAGCAGTTATCGCTATCAAATCTACAATTATTAAACTCAGAAAGAGAATACTTGACTTTATTCTATTATTACTTGAAGCTATATAGCTTCCTATCAAATAATAACTAATAGGCCAAAGTCCCTTCCAAAAATCCGGAACCAAGTGAGTAACGAGATCTAACGAGGGATGTGACTTTGAAACAATTGATAACGTAGAAGGGAATGAGGTCAAGACTACCAGAATTATCAATATTAGTTTCTGCATTTTTTTAGTATTTAGCGCCTGAAATCCATTATTAAGTAAAGGTATCAATAAATATAAACCAATATACATATTTACATACCAAGAGTAGTGACTAAAAGAAAAAATATTTTTTATTAAACTATATAAATAATCAATATCTATTTGTCGCTTATCAAAAAAAGTATAAATAGCTGCACATATAATATACATTCCCAGAATTGGAAAAAGTTTTAAAAAATAAGACTTACTGTATGTTTTATTTTTCATTAAATAACCCGTCACCATGATAAATAACGGAACACACGTCATAAATAAAAGCCATATGAATGAAGAAAAAAATATACTTTTATACTGAAATGATTGGTTGTAATAATTGGTATGCAGAAAAAAATGCACTCCCACTACAAAGAATACTGCAACACACTTAAGAATATCAATATTTATTTGTCTTTTTTTCATTTATCTCCTATCCTACTCCTTCTAACAAAACAAAAGATGGTACGAAACCATCTCCTATTTTTCAGTTTTTATTTCACTTCTTGTTTGTAAAACTCTTTCAAAGCATCTTGCCATGTTGGGATGACAAATCCGGTAGCCTTAGCTTTTGCCAAACTCATTGTAGAGTTAAGCGGGCGTTTCGCTTTGGCTGGAAATTGGCTTGAATCTACAGGCTTCACTTCAACATCAGTGTCTTTGAGGATTTCAACCGCAAAGTCATACCAAGTTGTATCTTCTGCTGCATCATTTGACAAATGATAGTAACCATATTCCTTACGATTTTCAGCCAAATAAGTCATAAACTCTGCCAAAGTACGTGTCCAAGTTGGACGACCATGTTGGTCATTAACGACTGTAAGTGTCTTGTGAGTCTTAGCAAGATTTTGCATAGTGAAGACAAAGTTCTTACCATAGTTACCAAATACCCACGCAGTACGAATGATGTAGAAGTTAGAAACATGTTTTTCAACAAGTTCTTCACCCATGCGTTTTGTACGACCATATTCTGTCTGTGGATCTGGTTTGTCATCAACTTCCCATTCTTGTCCAACTGGTTTTTTACCATCAAAAACGTAGTCTGTTGAAATATAAACAAGCGTTGCACCATACTTTTCTGAAGCTTTAGCGACATTTTCAGTTCCTGTCACATTAATAGCATAGTCAAGTTCTTTGCCTTCATCTTCAGCGGCATCCACTGCAGTGTAGGCTGCACAGTGGTAAACCAAACTTGGCTTCACTTCTGAGAACACTTCGTCTACTTTCTCAGCATTTGTAATGTCCATCTCTGCTACGTCTACTGCTACATACTCTTCGTTGCGTTCGTCAAGAAGGTGACGAAGTTCAGTTCCGAGTTGGCCATTTGCACCTGTTACTAGAATCATAATATTCTCCTCGTAATTACATAATATTAGTTTCATTTTAACAAAAAAAGCAGAAAAAATCTGCTTTATTCTGTGTTTATCTAATTCCTATTTCATGAATAGATATAATTGTTCATCTTTAGAATAAAGATCAAACAATTTTGTAGTTTCTAGTAACTTATAACTGGAATCTAGATGTGTTGTATCAAAAGGTTTGAACTCAACATCTAATTTTGTCAAACTGTTAAATCTCTTAGTCATGTCCCAAGAAATATTGGTATTGGGCATCACTAAACTTCCAATTAAGGGATAAACAGAACTAGTATTTTCATAAATCGGTGAATTCGGAAGGAATTTATTCAAATTAACGACTTGGTTATTCTTATTGACATATTTGTTTAACGTATTTCCTACAATCGAACTTTGAGTTTCAAATATTGTATTTTGCTGTTTCAATGTACTAACATAAATAAGTGAAAATGTTAACATATAAAAAACAAATATGCCAGAAACTGATGATTTGATAATACTCAAAATACTATTCTTACTACTTATACCCACAATTACAACTAAAATAATTGAGATAAATGCACCTAGCCCATACTCATATCTAGGTCTCATTAAATAAAATTGCATTGGGAGTGCTAAGTAGGCACCATAGCTAATCACACTACCTACAGACAGCCAAATGAATGTATATAATAGACTAAATATCTTCTTCTGTTTACCACTAATAAGGATATTTACTATCAGCAAAAAGAGTAATACTATAACAAGGTAAATCCATGTCTTAGAACTTTGAAGATAGATATTTTTAAGATATCCTTTAGCATTGCCTAATATAACACTCGGAAGTTGAAATAATCCTGGAGTCTTCCCTTGTTCCGCAAATATCGGTGGTTTAATAGTAATTTGTACTTTATACAAAACCATACCAATAATATATGATATGGCCGAGTTCAGTAACCCCTTAATATTAAATTTATTTCCATAAATAAGCTCTAGAAATACCAATGTCAATACCATCAAAATGTATATTCCAGACGATGCTTGATATGAATTACACATCAAATAAATACATATGATTGAAAAAAGATTAAATAGCTTCTTTGATTCCCAAAAAATAAATGGTAAGAGAGACACTAATATGCTCAACGACATAAATGGGTTATCGAATCTAAAACTCAGTGCTTCTTAAAACCATGGATTAACACCGATAACTATTGAAGATAAAGTCAAAGCTAGATTAACTTTTTTCGAAGGAAATAAAACAAAAAGTAAAGTTACACTTGCAAAAGTTAAAATAAATGCTGAGATAATATTTGTAGAAAGTCCCGGATCAGTTAAATGACTTCCACCTTGAATTAACCGAGCAGATATCTCGCTAAGATATCTCGAATAATGTTCTGAGAAGCCAGAATATCCTTCCAATTGTCGACCTATATCATCAATATATGGGAACTCTGCTAAACCAATATTAATGTTTACAACTAGATAAATAGAAAGAATAATAAAGCATGCTTTTTTATTTCTTTTTATAAACTCCCAGAAGTTGCTAAGATACCCTAAAAACTCTTCAATCATTTTCAACCCTTCTCCTTAACAATATACACTGGACGTTTCTTAGTTTCTAAGAAAATCTTGGAAATGTAGTGACCAATGATACCAAGCGCTAAGAGCTGAATACCTCCGATAAAGAGGATAATAGAGACAAGACTCGCCCAACCAGCTACGCTTCCACCAATGGTCAACTTTCTGATAATGACGAAAACAATTCCAACCAAAGAAATCAAGAATGAGAAGGTTCCTGCCCATGTAGCTAGTTTCAAAGGAACTTCTGAAAAGTTGATAAAACCATCTAAAGAGTAATTCAATAGTTTCCAGAAAGACCAAGAGGTTTCTCCAGCTACACGTTCACGATTTTCATAAGAAACATAGGCCACATCGAAGCCAACCCAAGAAAAGAGTCCCTTTGAAAAACGATTAACCTCTTTGAGTTCTAGGATAGCATCAACAACCTGGCGAGTCATCAAACGAAAATCACGTGCGCCATCAACCATCTCGGTATCAGAAACTTTGTTAATTAGCCAATAGAAAGTCTTGGCAAAGATGGAACGAATCGGAGGCTCTCCCTTACGATCAGCACGACGGGTCCCAACAACATCATAACCTTCTTGAATTTTGGCATACATCTCAATAAGCAGTTCAGGCGGATCCTGAAGGTCAGCATCCATAACTGTCACATAGTCTCCCTGAGCTGCTTCAAGGCCTGCAAGCAAGCCAGCTTCCTTACCAAAATTACGTGAGAAAGATAGATAGTGAACATTTTCAAATTGCTTTGAAACCTGTCTCAATACCTCTAAAGTTTTATCCTTAGAACCATCATTCACAAAGTAATAGTTGAATACCAGTTGATTGGCCATCTGCTTTTCAACAGATTGACAAGCTTCTAAAAATGGATGAATAGTCTCTTCTTCATTATAACAAGGGACAACGATAGCCAGTGTTTTCATAAACGTTCTCCTAACGAATACCTAGAGCGATACGGGCATAACGGCTCATTTTTTCTACAGACCAAGCTGGTGTCCAGACCAACTTCACTTCAGTCTTAGTGACTTCTGGCACCTCTTTCATGGCATCATGAATTTGGTCTGTCAAAAGATCTGCCAAGGGACAACCTATCGTTGTCAAGGTCATATCAATCTCAGTGGAACCATCCTGCTCAAAACGGATGTCGTATATAAGGCCTAAGTTAACAATATCAATCCCTAGCTCTGGGTCGATAACCATTTCCAGGGCTTCCAAGATACGGTCTTTGATTTTTTCAATTTCTGCTTCAGTATAGGTCACTTCAGACATAGCTTTTCCTCCAAAATCAGGGCCTAACATCAGGCCCTACTCCATTTTACTCTCTTAGTCTTCAATAAAGTCCTTAAGCTGTTTACTGCGGCTTGGATGGCGCAATTTACGAAGGGCTTTCGCTTCAATCTGACGAATACGTTCACGAGTAACGTTGAAGACTTTACCAACATCTTCTAAAGTACGCATTTTCCCATCATCAAGACCAAAGCGGAGACGAAGAACGTTTTCTTCACGGTCTGTCAAAGTATCAAGGACTTCATCCAATTGTTCACGAAGAACGACACGAGTCGTGTAATCGACTGGATTTTCAATAACTTCATCTTCGATAAAGTCACCCAAATGACTGTCATCTTCTTCACCAATAGGTGTTTCAAGTGAGACTGGTTCTTGAGCAATTTTGAGGATTTCACGGACCTTATCTGGTGTCATATCCATGCGTTCTGCAATTTGTTCAGGTGTTGGGTCTTGGCCCAACTCTTGCAAAAGATTACGTTGCTCACGGACCAATTTATTGATGGTTTCAACCATGTGAACTGGAATACGGATGGTACGTGCTTGGTCCGCAATAGCACGTGTGATAGCTTGACGAATCCACCATGTCGCATAAGTTGAGAATTTGAAACCTTTAGAGTAGTCAAATTTATCAACAGCTTTCATAAGCCCCATGTTACCTTCTTGAATCAAGTCCAAGAACTGCATACCACGTCCCACATAACGTTTAGCGATTGAGACGACCAAACGAAGGTTGGCTTCTGCCAAACGTTGTTTAGCTTCCAAATCACCATTTTCAACAGCGATAGCCAATTCTTTTTCCTCTTCATTACTCAAAAGAGGGACTACCCCAATTTCTTTGAGGTACATACGAACAGGGTCATTGACCTTAGCTGAGTTTGAACCAAGAAGCTCCTCGTCTGTCAATTCCTCTGGTTTTGGTGCTTCAACAACATATTTAGATGAAGGGTTTCCATCCTTATCAGTGATAGAGATACCACCGTCTGTCAAACGTTCCAAAAGGTCATCAATACCGTCAGCATCAAGAACAAATGGGATAACCAGTTTTTCTGTGACTTCATCATCAATTGCTGTACCTGCTTTTTTGTGGTTACGAATGAAATCAGCGACTTGAACGTTAAATGCTGTATTTTGTTTTTTCTTTGCCATGTGTTACTCCATATCTCGTTTTTGGGCGATAAGCATCTGCAGGGCTTCCACCGCTGCATCCACATCACCATGGTTACTTGATTCTCTTATTTGTTTACTTTGCTTACGAAAGTCCAGTTCCCTCAGAAAATGATTTCTACGCTCTTCAATAGCCTGGACTTCTTCTAAACTGGTTTCAGGTGGCAAAATCTCCTCTAAAACCTGATAATAGGCTGTTTGTACCTCTTGAGGAAGCACAGACAAAGCTACCGTGTCAATCTGACCATCCTGCTTAAGAACCCGATAAAGCTCCTCTAGCTCGGCTGTCTGGAAGAAAAAATCATCCCGCATCCGGTAATCATTCAAGATCATAGGATGATTAAGCATGCGATGGAAGAGTTGATTTTCCGCCCGACGGAGGCCTGTAATCTTAGGCGTAGATGGTAGCTTAACCGTTCCTCTAAATCCTGACGCAGAAGACTCATAACTACTATTGCCGGCAGCCGATAATTGAGCCGTCTGCTGATTTCTCAAGGTCAGGCGCTCGTTGTTAACTGCTTGCTCAACTTGGAAAAAGTCAAAGTCAGGCAGTAAGTCAGCCACCTTAGAAATGTAAGAATTCTGCGCCGTCACAGATGGTGACTTGGCAATAATCTTTGCAATCTGCTCAACATAAGCAATCTCTGCTTGAAGATTATCTACATTAGCAGGCTTAAGTTGGCCAATCCAAAATTCCACATCTGAGATGCGAGACTCGACCAAGAGTTTGCCCAAAGCCTCTTCAGATGTTTTTTGAAGGTACTCATCAGGGTCCATATTGTCTGGTATTTTAACAATATCGACCTGAAAGTCCGACAAAAGCTCCAAAGACTTAGCAATAGCATTTTGCCCAGCCTTATCACCATCATAAGTCAAAACAATCTTCTTGGTTAGTTTGCGCAGACGATTGACATGTTCAGGCGTCAGAGCCGTTCCCATAGAAGCTACAGCATTGACCTGCCCAGCCCTATAAGCAGCAATAACATCCATGAAGCCCTCCATCAAATAGACTTCATGAGTCTTCTGAATCACTGGCTTAGCCTGATCTAAGTGGTAGAGTTCATAGGATTTATTGAAAATGCGAGTAGCTCTGGTATTTTTGTACTTAGCTTGCCCTTGTTCAATAGCTTCCTTAGTCCAAACACGACCTGAAAAACCTATTGTCTTACCGAATTCATTTTTGAGCGGAAACATGATTCGATTTTTAAAGGTATCGAAAAGACGATTACTTTCAGAAAGATTAAAAAGACCTGATTCTGTCAGCACCTCTTCGTCGTATTTTTTGGAAACAGACTGATAGAGATAATCTGGTTCGTCAGGGGATAGACCAATCTGAAAGGCCTTAAGTAAATCGTCAGTCATGCCACGCTCATAAAGATAAGCACGCGCCGCTTCTCCTATCTTAGTCGTCATCAGTACGGCATGATAGAATTTAAGAGCATCCTCATGAAGATCGTAAAAAGCTTGATTTGGAGAATGCTGCTGTTGGGCTTGCCTTGGCGCATCTATCGTAACTGCGATACCTAAGCGATCTGCCAGAACCTTGACACTTTCTTGGAAAGAAATCTGACGGTATTCTTCTAAAAATTTAAAGACATCCCCAGACTTTCCACAACCAAAGCAATGGTAAAACTGCCTGTCCTCAATAACGTTAAAAGAGGGGGTTTTCTCCTTATGGAAGGGGCAAAGTCCGAGGTAATTGCGACCTGCTCGATTTAGGCTGACAACTTCACCAATCACGTCAACGATATTGGTACTGCTCTTAATATCTTCTATTAAAGCTTTGTCAATTGCCATCTACTCGCCCCCTATCTTACCATAATTGCATTACCCTTAATTATAGCATGATGAAAAATGAAAGTAAAATAAAAATGATTTTTCTGAGCAAATCCCTTGTAAAGATATATAAAATCAGATAAACTATTAAAAGTAAATAAAAGAAAGGAATCATTGTCAAAATGATTAAAGAACTTAAAGACTTTTTGTTCAAGGGGAATGTCCTTGACCTTGCAGTAGCCGTTGTTATGGGGGCTGCTTTCAACGCTATCATTACTTCACTTGTTGGTGATATCATCACACCACTTATCCTTAACCCAGTTGTTAAGGCTGCTAACGTTGAAAACCTTTCTAAATTGTCATGGAATGGTATCGCATACGGTAGCTTCTTGAGTGCAGTCATCAACTTCATCATCGTTGGTACTACTCTCTTCTTCGTTGTTAAAGCTGCTGGTAAAGCAACTGCTCTTAGCAATAAAGCCGCTAAAGAAGCTGCTGAAGAAGCTGCTGAAAATGCTGGTCCATCACAAGAAGAATTGCTCGCTGAAATCCGCGACCTTCTTGCAAACAAATAATCTCTATTTGTTTAACTAAAAGCATATGAAACTAAGATGTCTGATAATTATTAGACATCTTTTTCGTTTTAGTAAAACCAACTGTCTTATCTATTCGCTAAAACAGAAAAAAACTTGAGAATATACTCAAGCTTTTTTGCTATAGAATCATTCTTAATTAGAATTTTTTACGTTTGCGAGCTGCTTCTGATTTACGTTTACGTTTTACAGAAGGTTTTTCGTAATGTTCACGTTTACGAGCCTCTTGAAGAGTACCAGCTTTAGTCACAGAACGTTTGAAACGACGAAGAGCGTCGTCAAGTGATTCGTTTTTACGAACAACTGTTTTTGACATTGAATTCACCTCCTCAAGATAATGTAACATTTTACACGTTCTATTCAAGTATACAAAACTCATCTTTGTCTGTCAAGAAATATCTTTTAGGTTTCCACCTTTTGAAATTCTAGATAGGTTTTTACTTCCTTAGGCATAATAAAAATTTCTCTAGTCAATACATATACAGAGCATTTTAAATAGTGAGATGACCTAAGTATCACTTCAAAAGCCTTGGTGTACTCCTTTCTCCAATAAGGAGATTATTAACACAACTTTCTGCCACGATAAAACGCCTAAAACTTCTATAGTTTCAGGCGCTGGTAGTTTTGAGATTCTAGGTTTGAAACCTCCTTAGGAAACGATAAGTTCCAACTTCACCTAAGGAAAGTCTCAAAAAGAAGACTTGGTCTTCAAGCTAACTAGAGAAATCATCTCCAGTTCCTATTTTAGTCAACTGCTGTGTATTTAGAAGCATCCTTGATGTACTCGTCGTAAGTACCATTATCTTTCAATTTCTTGATCACTTTATTAACAGCTTTTTTCAACTTGTCATTACCTTTAGCCATGGCAACAGCTTTCGCATCGCCATCATCAACTTTAAGGGCAACGCTTGCCAAAGTTAAATCTGAATTTTGGGCTACATAGCCCTCTGCTACTGGTTTTTCAAGGTCAACAGCATCAACTTGGCCAGATTTGACTTCGTTAATAGCTTCACCCATAGCTGTAAGTGATACGACTGTTGAATCTTTCAATTGTTTCTTAGCAAGGCCTTCTTCAATAGTTCCTTTTTGAACGGCTACTTTTTTACCTTTGAAAGCATCTAAGCTTGAGTAATCAGCGGCTTGATCTTTACGTACGATGATAGCATTTTGTGTTTCGTAGTAAGGATCTGAGAAATCAAAGGTTTTCTTACGTTCAGCTGTCACTGAGATACCTGAAATAGCAATATCAGCCTTACCAGCTTGAAGGCTAGAGAGGACATTGTCAAAACTCATTGTTGTCACTTCAAGTTTAACCCCGAGTTCATCGGCGATAGCTTGTGCCAATTTGATATCTGAACCAACCACTTGGTCCTTGCCATCAATCAAGGTTTTGAACTCAAATGGTGCGTAGTCTGGGCTCACAGCTACAACAAGCTTTTTATTTTCTTTAATGGATTCGTAAGCATCCTTTTTTGACCCACAAGCTACTAAAGTCACAGTAGCAAGGAGAGCCATAGCCCCAAGGAAAAGTTTTTTCATTTTCATAAGAAACTCCTGTATAAATATAATTTTTCGCTTGTTATTTTACTTGAAATTAGTGATAATGTCAACATTTATGCAAAAATTGCGAAAGTTTTTCCAAACCCTTCTGGAGAACTTCCTTGTCACAACAATAGCCGATGCGGACATGGGATTCCTTGTCAAAACGGTTACCTGGAACAACGAGAACACCATAGTCCTGAAGGAGTTCAAGAGCAAAGTCTTCAATGGGACGAGTAACCTCTAACTTGACAAAGGAAGTCGACACACTAGCTGGGCGAATCCAGGAAGCCTTAGGCTCATCAGCAATCCAAGCATCCATAAGAGCTATATTTTCCGTCACAATCTTACGGTTACGCTCCAAGATGGCTTCCTTATTTTTGAGGACAAGGGTCGCCACCATGTCATCAAAAACACCGGCACAAATCATTGTGTAATCACGATAATCTCGCAGAATAGAAGCCACCTCTGCATTAGAAGCTACCCAGCCTACTCGGATGCCAGGGATTGAATAGGTTTTCGACAGACTATTGACGGTAATGCCTTTGTCATACAAGTCAACGATGGAAGGAGCAGGATGATCAAAATTGCGATAAACCTCATCTGAGAAAATATAGGCACCCACTTCCTTAGCAATGGCCACCAACTCCTTGAGATAGGAAGCATCCATAAGGGCACCGGTAGGATTATTAGCATTGTTAATACAAATCATCTTGGTATTA
>OATN01000228.1_pt1 | contig 23069 bp, 16 predicted proteins | sample 1501211 | NCBI WGS metagenome assembly OATN01 (sample SAMEA2579978, study PRJEB22360) | human gut metagenome | reverse complement strand
CATAGGCTTGGTGTCCCTTACTAAAGACATGGAAATTAAAAATCAAACTAACCAAAATCGCAACTACGAGGAAGACCGTTCCTCCCATGGTTGGTGTTCCAGCCTTGGCCAAGTGCTGTTTCACATCTTCGTGCATCTGTTGGCCACCAATTTTTTTGATCTTGTAATAAGTAATAAAGTGAGGCATGGCTAGTACCGTTAACACAAAGGCAATCACGCCCGCTATCAGACTCATAGTCATCTTAATCTCCTAAAGTAATGGTAATCTTCTTAGTTTTAGACAGGGCTTTTCCTGCCGCAACGCTTTGTTTGGTAACAGTTCCTGACTTGCCACCCTTGTATGTAATCTTAATACCTTTCCATTTAGCAAAGGTTTCAACATTATCCTTGGTCCATCCATACATGTCTGGAAGTTCGGTGAAATCATTGGTCATGATTAAGATTTGCTGATTAGCTTTAATATTTTCTTTAGCACCTACAGAAACCTTTTCAATCTTATCACCAACACCCAGAATAATGGGATGAGTCAAGTTTCGGCGAAGGGTATTAGCCGTCTCACCTGGGCGTTTTCCAATAATGTCACCCGTTTGATAGCTCGTTTCATCGGTCTTTCCACTACCTTCAGAAACAGAGCTATCAAGCGTATCACCCATGGACATGGCTTCTTCTAGGACAGGGTTAACCACCGTCGCATAAAAATTATTATCCCAGGTCTTAGGTTCCTGAACTGTTACATACATAACATATTGTGGATCATCAGAAGGAACCATAGCTACAACTGAGTTGAGCGTTTCGTTGGTCCCAACCTTATAGGTTCCTGTCTTTTCATCGGCCACTTGGGCTGTTCCTGACTTAACCGCAACATCATAGTTACCAACCTTAATGATTGGCGAACCTTCAGACTTGTTGTACAGGGTACCAAACTCTGGGTCTGTACCAACAGAAATCATATAATTACGGGTCTCAGAAGCAGCCTGCTTAGAAACTGGCTTACCAATAACTTCTTTCTTAGCCGTACGAACAGTGCCTTGGTTGACATCCGCAACTTGTTTGATAAATTGAGGTTCCAGCATAACACCGTTGTTAGAAATAGCTGAAAAAGCACGAAGCATCTGAACCTGAGTCACTGAAATCCCTTGTCCAAAGGATGATTGAGCAATATTCACAGAGTTTCTTGAGACAACCCCTGAAGATTCACCTACCATCCCAAAACGGGTTGGAAGTCCAAACTTATAGAGTGATAGGTAGTTTGACCAAACCTTGTCTCCCATCTCTTGTTCCAACATGGTCATCAAAACGTTACTTGAATAATAGAAGCCTTGGGCAAATGACATGGTTCGACCTGACGAGATACCTTCATTAATAGACCAGTCATTGATTTCAACATCATCAACCTTGATACCATTGGCATTGCTATAGGTCGCATTAGGATTGAAACTTCCGTTATTGATAGCCGATGACAAGAGCATCACCTTCATGGTTGACCCTGGTTCATATTGGGCCTCATAAAGTCGGTTAACCCAGTCATAACTTTTCTTGGCTTGTCCTTCGAGGGTATCAGAGTTATAGGTAGGACGTTGTGTCGTCGCAAGAATTTCACCTGTTTTTGCATTGACAACTGTCGCTGAAGCATTAACCCCTTGAGTTTCCTCCATAAAAGTATCCATCTGCGTTTCCAAGAAGGTTTGAAGAGGCGCTGATAAGGTCGTATAGATGTTTTTACCATCAATAGCTTCCTTGGTAACAGTTTCCGTTCCAAGAAGAGTATTACCGTCCTTGTCCTTCTCGTAGATGGCTTCGCCGTCTTTCCCTGTCAAAAGGCTATTCAGCGAACGCTCTAAACCGGTTTGACCGACCAATGAATAAGATCCGTCTTTTTTATTCTCAACAGCTTCGGCACGGCCAAGAAACTCTGAAGCAAAGGTTCCATTAGGATACATACGTGAGGTTGTCGCTTCAAAAGCCATACCCTTGATATCTGCATCCTTAAAAGCCTTTTCAAGTTCCTCTTTAACTGAGTAGGTGATACCCTTACCCTTTAGACCAAAGGAAACCTGATAGGCACCTTTAGTACGCAATTGAGCTAGAGCATCGCTTTTCTTAATTCCTAGCTTGTCCTTTAAAATATCGGCAACCTTATCAAACTGGCTTTCTTGAACGTAGAGTTTCTCCTGCGTTGCTGAGACATAGCTGGTTGACACAATAGCGTAAATGGCGTAACTGGTTGAATCTTCAGCCAAAACATTTCCATTTCGGTCGTAAATCGTCCCACGTTTGGCAGCCACTGTGGTTTTAGTGTTATATGACTTAGCAGCTTGTGTAGATAAATCAACACCAAACTTACTATCTGTCCCAATGATTACCACAAAGTTGATAATGAAGACGAAAAAGATAAAGATACTGAGAACCATAAGGTTCTGACCAACATGCTGTCGATTCTGGGCAGGTTTTCGCCTATCCTTTACGACATAATTTAGAAATAAATGTTTAAGTTTTCTTAGTCTGTTCATTGGCTATTTCACACTCTTAATACTATCGTTATTAATAGACAGGCCTGCTTTATTAGCAATCTCTTTGATACGATCAGAGTTAGTCAACTCATTCACTGCCTGTTTTGCATTGTTAAGCTCTGTCTTCTTATCACTGATCTTGCTATTAAGGTCTGTGATTTGTTGCTTGATGGCCTGATTACGTCCCTGTAAAAAGACAACCGAGATACTCATCACAACAGCTGTCAAAACAATTGCCGAATAGAAGGCCTTTTCCATACGTGTCATAAAACGAATATGGTTTCTAAGGGCTCTATTAACAACCTGATGTTCCTGATTTTCCATAGTTATTTCCTGATTTTTTTAGCCACACGCAATTTAGCAGAATGCGAGCGGTTGTTTGCTTCTAATTCTTCCTGGCTAGGCAGGATAGGCTTGCGATTTACTAATGCTACCTTAGGTTGGAGGTCTTCGGGAATAAAGGGTAAGCCTTTAGGCACATCTACCGTACTGGCTTCCTTAAAAAGCTGTTTGGTTAAACGATCCTCCAAAGAATGGAAGGTAATGACCGAGATACGACCATCCACAGCTAATAGGTCCAAAGCCTCCTGAATAGACTCATCCGCAGCACCAAGCTCATCGTTGACTTCGATTCGGATGGCTTGGAAAATTTGTTTGGCTGGATGGCCCTTTTTCTTTAGTTCCTTGGCAGGCTTAGCAGATTTAATAATTTCCGCCAGTTCCGTCGTCGTCTCGATAGGTTTGACCTGACGTGCTTGCTCAATCTTACGTGCAATCTGTTTAGAGAACTTGTCTTCACCATACTTGAAGAAAATACGCACCAAATCGTTGTAAGGATAAGTATTAACCACCTCATAGGCCGTTAAACTAGCTTCCTCATTCATACGCATATCCAGCTTGGCATCCTGTTTATAGGAGAAACCACGCTCACGCTCATCCAACTGTGGGCTAGACACACCCAAATCGTAGAGAATGCCATCAATTTCAGACACTCCCAGAGCTTCAAGGTTAGACCTGAGGTTACGGAAATTATCCTTAATGAAAGTCACCATTCCCTTGTCAATATAGTCTTTCAGACGTCCTTGGGCGTTATCAATAGCCTTTTGGTCTTGGTCGAAACAGTACAAATGCCCTTTTTCAGACAATTGTGACAATAGATAAGACGAATGTCCTGCGCCACCCAAAGTCGCATCGACATAGATGCCATCAGGCTTGATATCAAGCATATCAACAGTTTCGTGTAAAAGAACGGTTACATGGTGAAATTCATTAGTCATAACTTTTATTATAGCACAAGAATAGAGAAATTGTCTCGCCTTGAAAGTTGTTAGGACGGCAAAAAAACCAGACCCAGGGCCTGGCTTTATAAATTATAGATTGGTTATCAAAAATCAGTCTACTCTGTAATAATAATCTTCCTCTGAAGGCATCCCATTCGTCGCTAGGATACGGTCCTTACTACTGTCTCCAGCATCACTAACTCCCTTAGGACATAGCTGAATTGGCGTATTACCTACTGGACTAGAATCAACATAAGTTAAAGTATATATCCCAGACACATACTGATTGGCTGAGACTTTGTCGATAGGGTAAGTATGTCCCCAGAAATCCAACTGTCCGTCCGAAGTAATGGTGATGGTCTTTCCATCTGAGGACTTCCACGTGCCTACAGCTGACTTGTAGTTACCATTTTTCAGTTCATCAGGCTTAAGTGAGCTTGAGCTTGTTTTACCTTCCGACGATGTTTTAGAACTACTATTACTTGAAGCACTGTCCAAGTCCTTCCAATCCCAATCAGAAAGATCTGCTTTTTCAGCACCTGAATCGCTGTCGTCTTTGACAAGAGACTGACCGTCATTATTAAAGTGGTAACCTGAACCGCCACCTGCTGTGGCACCGGCACTACCATAGTAGCTAAACGTCTTATCCTTGAGGTAAGCCAAGGTCATACGCTCACCCAACATACCCAGTTGTTGACCTTCTGTCAGACGAATGACCTGACCATCATCCTTAGAAATAGTATAGATATCCGTAATCATATAGTCTTGAAAGACTTTACCAGGCTTAAAAGCAAACACCAACTCGTCAACCCCATTACCATCCAAATCACGGTAAGTATAGACCGTTGAGGCAGGATTCATTTGAGAATGAGCATATCCCACCACCAAAGGATTAATTGAAGAGTCAGTTTGATTGTCAGCTACAGCTGTTTGATACTTACTAATGATGTCATCATAAGCAGAGGTATCCACTTTTTCCTCTTCACTTGAGCTTTCGCTGCTATCTGATTGGGATCGCTCTACTGATGAGGAAGAATTGGTAGATGATAAATGATTAGACTGATTTGAACAAGCAGCTAATAGGGCTAGGCTAGATAAGCCAGTTACTAATAACAATAATTTCTTTTTCATAATAATCTTTCTATTCGGCTACAGTAGAGTTAACATCCCCGTTATAAATCGTAGATGTTGAAGCATCATTTTGTGATTCGGTATAAGTTGTTGGGGGAGCATAATTATACTGTGGCGCTTGGTAAGTCCCTTGGACTGAAGAAGGAGTCGTTGTGGCTGCCTGTGCCTGACTAGCTGCTACGGATGCGGTGCTAGAGCTTGATGACTCGCTAGACGTTGATGCTGATGATGAGCTAGAGCTAGATGATTTAGAGGAAGCCTTAGCTTTTGATGACGACTGTTTGGTGCTGACCCTCACTCCTACCTCGGCATGATGATGAGTAGGACGGAAAAAGACAATAGCCAAAGCCAATAAAAGAGCTGGTAGGGTAAATGCCAAAATAAGGTAACGTTTTTCTTTTAAGTGACGAAATAGTTTCATAAGTTATTCACATTTCTTAAATTATATTTTAGTATTGATTAGTCTCAGATAAGATTATATCAGAAATATTAAAATGTGCAACATTAACATAAAACTTTTTTGGCATAAAAAAACCAACTCTAAGAGTTGGTTGGTTGTCATTATTGCTGTGGGTTATTAAAGTTGTTAAATGGCACTTCTACTTTTGTTGGTTGGCATAGTAAAACAATGAAGATAATACCACCGACAAATGGAATCAAAGGAATAAAGATAAATGCCCAATTATAGCCAGCATCACGCAAACGACGAACTGTTACAGCAATACCAGGTAAAAGCGCAGCAATACCAAAGGCAAAAAAGATAAATAGGATGATAAATGAAATAACAGCTAAAAAGCTTGATTCTGTCGCATTTGCAATGCCTCCAAAGATTGCGAGCAACACATAAAAAGCAATAACTGTTAACATATTTGCCAAATACGCAAACCAATAATCTGAACGTGTTGAACGTCCCTCAAAATCTACGTAGCCCTTCCAAAACTTCTTATAAGCTTCGATCATAATAAAATCTCCTCATTTTTTGATACTTATAGTATAGCAATAAAAAAAGAATTTGACAAATTGACTAAAGAACAGCCTCGCAAGGCTGTTATGTCATTATTATTGTTGTGGATTATTGAACTGGTTGAAAGGAAATTCTACTTTTGTGGGTTGACAAAACAAAACCAACAGAACGATATCGCCTATAACAGGCGCATAGCGTAAGAAAATCAATGCCCAATGAAAACCAGCATCACGCAAGCGACGTACCTGAAGGGCAATAGATGGAATATAGTTAGCAAAGAAATATACCATTGCAAGCCCATACAATAATTTAAGAATAATATGATAATGACTATCTGGACTATCAAATACAATGGCAACTATAACCACGGTAAATAAAATGATAGTTACAATCGTATTCGCTAAAACTGCCAACCAATAATCTGAGCGGCTTGAACGTCCCGTAAAATCGAAATAGCCCATCCAATACTTCTTATAAGCTTTAAACATGGCAAAATCTCCTCACTCTTGATACCACCAGTATATCAGAAGACCTGTCGTCTAGCAAACTAACTTAAAAAAGCTCCTCATGGAGCTTGATGGGTTATTCTCTAATTTGTCCTTGTCCGTTAATATAGAACTTGGTTGACGTTAGGGCCTCCAGTCCCATTGGACCACGGGCATGCATTTTCTGAGTTGAAATTCCGATTTCAGCACCTAGTCCAAAGACGAAACCATCTGTGAAGCGAGTTGAGGCATTAACATAAACAGCTGCAGCGTCAACATCGTCTTGGAATTGCTCAGCACGACTAATATCTTGAGTCACGATAGCCTCTGAATGCGATGTCGTGTAAGTGTTAATCCAGCCAATAGCCTCGTCAAGGCTATCTACCACTTTAACAGACATTGTGTAGTCCAAAAACTCTGTCGCAAAGTCTTCTGGTAAGGCTGAAACAGCTTTGTCCATTACTTTCAAAGCACGCTCATCTGCACGAAATTCAACAGCATGAACTTTAGAAATAGCCTTTTCCAATTGAGGTAGGAAGTCTTCCGCAATATCAGCATGAACGACCAGCGATTCTGCAGCGTTACAAACGCTTGGTCGCTGCGTTTTTGCATTGATGACAATCTGTGTCGCCATATCCAAATTAGCATATTTATCCACATAAATATGACAGTTACCGACACCTGTTTCAATGACTGGAACCTTGGCTTTTTCTTTAACCGTTTGGATGAGACGGGCCCCACCTCTAGGGATGAGCAAGTCTACGTACTCAGTCGCCGCCATGAGTTCTTCTGCTACTTCGTGAGAGGTATCTTCAACTAACTGAACGGCATCTGCTGGAATTCCTGCAGTTTCCAAGGCCTTACGGGCTACTGTAACTAGAGCCTTATTCGAATTAATGGCATCACGTCCCCCACGGAGAATGATGGCATTATTGGTCTTGAAGGCTAAGCTAAAAGCATCAATTGAGACATTTGGACGGCTTTCAAAAATCATGGCGATAACTCCCATAGGGACACGCTTTTGAACGATTTTAAGGCCATCGAGATTCGTATAGCCACGCACCACTTGACCGATAGGATCTTGGAGGTCTGCGACCTGACGGACACCTTCCGCTATCCCTGCAATACGATCTTCCGTTAGGAGCAAGCGGTCTTGCATGATTTCAGAGATACCATTTTCCTTGGCATTAGCCATATCCTTAGCATTTTCAGTGATAATATAGGCACTTTCAGCCACTAGAGCTTTAGCTACCTGGTTTAGAAGGTCGTTTTTGGCTGCTGTTGATAATTTAGCAATCTGACGACCTGCTACTTTGGCCTGTTGGCCAAGTGTATCGATATATGTCATCTTAGTCCTCCTGTTTAAAGAGTGTACCGATTTTAGCTCCTTCAAGGACACGAAGGATGTCACGTGGATTTTCACCATTCATCAAAACCATTTGGCTATGATTCTCAAAAACCATCTGGGCAGACTTAATCTTACTCATCATACCACCCGTACCAAACTTACTACCAGCACCACCAGCCGAGGCCAGAATTTCCTCTGTAATCTCTGGTACATAGCTACGAAGGGTTGCATCCTCATAGATATTAGGATTCTTATCAAAAAGCCCATCAATATCTGACAACATGATCAGAAGGTCTGCACCTACAATCTTAGCTACGATAGCTGACAAGCGGTCATTATCACCAAACTTAGTCGCATGATCCATCTCATCTACGCTGACAGCGTCATTTTCATTCACGACTGGAACCACTCCCAGTTCAAAAAGGCTGTCAAAAGCGTTAATGGCATTAGAGAGACTCTCAGGATACTCAACCACATCTCGAGTTAAAAGAAGCTGAGAAACCTTAGTCTGGTAATGTGCAAAAACCTGAGAGTAGAGGCTCATCATGGCAACCTGTCCAACACTTGAGACGGCCTGCTGCTTACCGACTTCTACCGGCCGCTTGTCAAGGTCTAGGACATTAAGACCGAAGCCCATAGCACCAGAAGATACCAAGACGACTTCAATCCCCTTATTATGCAGGCTGGAAATCACAAAAGCCAGTTGATCGATTTTTTCAAGATTAATTTTTCCTGATGGCAAAACCAGAGAGCTAGTCCCGATTTTGATAACCAGGCGTTTTACTGAGTCAAAATTTCGTTTCATATTTATGATTATACACTAAATTCAGGTATTTTAACATATTAATGTATAAGTTTGCATATAAGGAATTGTCATAAAAAGAGTCCCTCCTATTTGGAGAAACTCTTTAAACAATTTGGTCTAAGCAAAAAACATAGCTCTAATGCGTTTCCAACGCTTGCGATCTCCAAAAAGGTAAACCATTAGAGCAATTAAGGTTAGAACCACAGCTGTTATCGCATTAACGACAAAGGCTATCCAAACCTTGCTGACAAAGAAGACAATACCTCCTAGCAAGGCAGCAACGATGAGGGTAAAAATGAAAATTCCCACAAAAAGCCACTGTCCACCACCTCGATTAAAGAGTTGGGTGACTTCCTGCCAATTCAATTCCAACAGTTTAAGGTCCCTCTCGAAGAAATAACCTCCTAGCAGATAGGTTGAGACAAGGAATCCAAGGATGAAACTAAGGACTAAAACGGGATGAAGGTGAGCAAGGAAAAGCAAGCCAAGTCCTCCTAACAAGAGGGAAATACCAACTTGCAAGCTATAAAATAGCCAAAATTTCTGACGAAGGTAGTCACCCGTATTGATTGGCAAACTACGAATAAAATCAAAGTTTGTCCCCTCTAAGGAAGTCGCCACCCCTAGAAAACTGGTTGGTTGTGCTGAAAAGAAGCCAAAGGCCATCCCGATTAAAAGCAGGAGTCCAAAATAATCCGGTCCTAAATCTTTCAAAAAGACTGCTCCACCACCCATCATAACCATATATAAGATTGGCACCATATAGGTATTAATAATAAGGGTTGGATTTCCCAAGGTAGATAAATGGTGACGAACCAGGACCTGTCGCTGGCTACGAGTCACAGCCTTGACCTTTACCTTACTAGCTTTTTGACTATAGAGGGCCTCGTGGAAATAGCGAGGCATTCTGACCTTATAAAACCAATAGGCTAAGAGGAGCACCAAGGCAAGAGGAAGGTAAAGATTTAGGAGGGCCTCCATAGACAGCGGGGCAGTTACGAGATCATAGTAGCCTCGCAAGTAAGGGAATAAAGGAAAATCGACATGTCCAGCACCCTTAATATAACCATTTATAAAACTAACCAACATAATAGGCAGCATGAGTAATAGGGTTGATAGGGTCATCAGGATAGTCGAATAGAGCTTTTGACGAGAGCTACGAACAATCAAAGTCCCAATGCTGTTGGCGAGAAGGACTGACAGAACGAGATTGACAAAAAGACAAAGGACAAAGGCAAATAGCCCTACAAGTATCCCTAGTGGACCAATAAATTGCCAGTAAGCTAAGATGAGCAAGCTAAGAAGTGGAACCATAAAAGTCATCCCAGTCATAAAACCTGATAAGGTCTTGGCTAAAAAGACTTCCGATGGTTTCAAAGGTAAGGGCAGATAGACCTTGCTATCCTTACTGTCATAAAAGGTGCTATAAAGGGCGGTGAAAGTCTGAACTAGTCCCATAACCGTAAAGGTCAGAAGATACAAGGTTAAGACACCAGGGTTGATCTTGTAATCAACACCGATAAAAAGGTAGCTATAGAGCACCGTAAAAAGAATTAAAATCAAGAGTTGCTGCCTGAGCATGGCATTTACAATGGAGAAATTAGCTTTTTTCTTTTTCTCCTGACGTTTCTGAAGGCTAGTGACAGCTTGAGGATTCGCATAGAGGAGATTGATTTTGAAAAGCTCCCAAACGTGGTTCCAGTTCATGACTACACCTCCTCGACCTTGCGTCCAACCATTTCTAGATAGATGGATTCTAAATCCTTGTCAGGGTACTTAGCTTTCAGCTCAGCTAAGGAGCCTTGGAAGATGAGTTTTCCTTTCTTCAAAATACCAATGCGGTCACAGAGTTGCTCAGCTACACTCAGGACGTGGGTTGAGAAAAGGACGCTATTTCCCTCCTTGGCATGATGACGCATGGCTTCTTTCAAATCATAGGATGCCTGTGGGTCCAAACCTGTCAGAGGCTCATCCAAAACCCAAATCTGTGGATTAACCAAAAGAGCACCGATAACGACAACTTTCTGACGCATACCGTGTGAGAAGGAAGAAATGAGGTTATAGCGATTTTCAGTCAAATCAAAGGTCGTCATGAGGGCTGTTAAACGTTCCTCAACCTGACTAGCTTCCAAATCATAGATACGTGTCAAAAAATACCAGTAGTCATTGGCAGTCAAATTCAAAAATAAATCTGGTGAATCTGGCACATAAGCGATTTTTTTCTTAATAGCATCTCGGTGCTGACTAAGAGCCATATCGTCAACATAAACCTCTCCGTAGCTGGCTTCAATGATAGATGTCAAAATAGAAATGGTCGTGGTCTTACCAGCACCATTATGGCCAATCAGACCAAAAATTTCCCCATCACGAATCTCTAGATTAAGATCTGAGAGGGCATCCTTATCCTCATAACGCTTAGTCACATGTTCAAATCGAATCATCTTTTATCCTTCCTTGAGCACTTATTTAATCATAATGCCATTTTGTTGTTTTTCATTAGGGTTAAAATTAGATTTATAAGCTTATTTTTCATAAACAATAACTTAAAAACCGCTAAATAAAAGATTGGATAGCGTTTTCTACTAATTTCTCATTTATTGTATCATTTCAAAGGTACAATTTCAAGAAAGTCTTTGATATTACTTCCTGTTTTTGCATTCATCCTTTGATAATGATAGACTTATGGTATTTAGTATCAAGAGGGAGTAAAGCACTAATGCCAACTGGAATTATCATCAATTCGCTATCAATTATATTAGGAGGAATCGCTGGAGGGCTCTTCGGCGACTATCTCAGAGAAGACTTCAAGGAAAACCTTAATCTCATCTTCGGTCTAGCCTCTATGGTTATGGGGATTAGTGCTATTATGAATATGGTTAACATGCCTGCCGTTATCTTTGCGGTAGTTATCGGTACTATTATTGGACTGGCCCTAAAGTTCGGAAACCTCATCAACAAGGGAGCTGGGCTTATGGAAAAAGGCTTGTCCAAAATTACGCCAAGTAAGCAAACCGGACTGGCTCACGATGAGTTTTATGCGCAACTCTTGACAGTTATCGTCCTTTTTTGTGCGAGTGGTACAGGAATTTACGGGAGTCTTGAGTCTGGGATGACAGGCGATGCTTCTATCTTAATTTCCAAGTCTATCCTAGATTTCTTCACGGCTATGATCTTCTCCTGTAGTCTGGGTTACATTGTTTCCATGATTGCCATTCCACAATTTATCGTTTTCTTCCTCCTCTTTGTGAGTGCTGGTTTCATTCTCCCTCTAACAACAAAAGCCATGATTGGAGATTTTAAAGCTTGTGGAGGCTTCCTTATGATTGCGACTGGTTTTCGTATTATGAAACTTCGTCAATTTCCAACCGCTGATATGATTCCAGCCATGATACTGGTCATGCCGATTTCCTGGGTCTGGGTCAATTGGGTAGTGCCTTTGATTAGTTGATGTTACGATTAAAAGGAACAAATACCGTCAGTCTAGTGCCGGCGGTTTTTGTCTGTATTTACTGTCGTTACGGAGTTCATCTATTAAAAACTAGTAACACTTATGCTGTCTATTTCTAATTTTTCTAACCTTGTTTAGATTAAGATGAGTTTGTTATAATAACCTTCGTAGGTCTAAGCGACCTACAAGATACTTTTTTCATAACCGTTTCCATCCTCTAATATTTTAATGAACTTACAATACTGATGGAAATTTATCGGAAAGACTGGTGGATACACCGGTCTTTTTTACTTGGTTTGGGAGACAAAAACCATTCTCTCACTATGAAAGAATGGTTATGCGATAACTTATACTTCTACGACTTCCAAGTCTTTTCCACCTAGGAGAATGAGGTACTTGTCGACCTTGTCCACCTGGTAGGCTTGACTGAGAGCCTTGGCATAGAGGCTCATTTGTCCTGTGTAGCGCTCTTTAATCTCACTTGGGTGAGTAAAGTGGTCCGTCTTGTAATCAAAGAGGACAATTCGATTTTCAAGAAGGAGGTAGCCATCGATGATACCACGGACGACAAAGTTTTCTTTACTAGCTGGGTCTTCTGCCAACATGGCAAACGGTGCTTCACGGCGTAGCTTATCTCTATTAGCTAGAATGAGCTTTCCAAGTTCGGTGTCAAAGAAGCCTAAAAGCTTTTCTAACTGCACACGCGCCTTGACTTGGTCATCAGCAGATACTCGCCCAAGAGCTTGAGTCAAATCTTGGAGGGTCACAGTATCAGAAAGAATCAAGCGTTGCATGAGTTCATGGGTAGCAGAACCAACCGCAGCTCCTGTAACTTTCGTTTTTTGGCCAAAGTCTGGTAGCTCAAAAGTAGTGGATGTTTCAAGAGGTTGGACTTCCTCTTTCTTGTCCATGATATCTACACCTTCTGTATCCATAACTGGTTCGTAGAAAGTCTTCAGCTGACTTGGAGTACGCACCGATGGTAGGTCAATTGCTGATGCATAGAGTTGGTTGAGTTTTTCAACGCTTTCTAAGACCGTTAGGGCACGCTTAATGTCTTCCGTCTGGCGATTGTTAGATAAATCATCAGCATTTACTGCTGCTTGAACTTCAACCTGTCCAATAGCTTCTGGGGTCAACTCCTCAGCCTCAACAAAGCTAACAGTAAACTTGAGGTCCTTTCTCATAAAAGCAGTGTCCAGGGCCATAATCCAGTCCTGATAAGTAGATAGTTGGTCTCTCAGAACTACTGGTAGACGATTATTTTCAACATCAGTGCCATATTGCTGGGTTAATTTTTCCTTACTGCCCTTCCCAACCAGGTAGAATTTTTTCTCTGCACGTGTCATTGCAACATAGAGCAGACGCATCTCTTCAGAGATACTTTCTCGGCGCTCTTCCTTACGATTTTCCTGAAAGGTTAGGGTCTCTAGAACAACATTCAACTTAGGCAAATTGGTGTTTATCTGGTCTTTGAGGTCAGCTAGATACTTAATGCCAATCCCTTTTTCACGGTTGATAATGTACTTACCACTCAGTCCATCCTTGCTGTGACCGATGAACTTGCGATTCATCTGCAAGACAAAAACATACTTAAACTCCAGTCCCTTAGCCTTGTGAATAGTCATGAGGCTAACGGCATTTTTAGGAACCAAGTCTGTCACTTCCTCTAGGTCGTTACCGCTAGAAATGATCTTGTCAATCATACCGATAAAGCGAGAAAGTCCCTTAAAGCCGGTCTTTTCATAGGCATTGGCACGTAAGGCAAGGGCGTAGAGATTGGCCTGGCGTTGCTCAGCTCGTGGAAGGCTACCAACATAGTCGTAATAGAAACGGTCGTTGTAAATCTTCCAAATGAGGTCGTAGAGCGAGTGCCACTTACTGTAATCACGCCAATCTGCCAGAGTCTCAGTGAAAAGAGTCAACTTGGCATCAAGTCCTTGTGTGACAACTTCCGGATGAAGCCCTGTTTTAGTGCAAGCTACAAGAAGCTTGTCATAGAATTGCCCCTCATCAGCCTGGACAGCGATACGAGCCAAATCATCCTCGTTGAAATGAAACATCGGTGAACGAAGGAGGGCAACCAAGGCATAGTCGTTAAGAGGATTATTGATGGCACGAAGGGTGTCCAACATAATCATGACTTCTAGTGACTCAAGATAACTTGACTTGTACTCGTCAGGAACCAAGGGAATTCCGTGCTCCTCAAAGCTCGCCATCAAGTCCAGATAGGTGTTACGGGTTGGTGCTAGGAGGGTAATGTCCTCAAAACGGACTCCCTGCTCGTGAAGTTTAATGATTTCTTTGATAACCAAAGAAATCTCACCACTGCTGATAGGTTGATCTGGACCTTCCTCGTCAGGATTTGCACCGGTTTCATCACTATTGTAAATCAGAACCTCAGTCTCATTTTCAGGATGAGGCTCTTTTTGCTTCTCGCTACCCGCTACCAACATGTGCGTCTTGTCATAAAGGATATCCCCGATTTCCTGGTCCATGAGGTGGCTGAAAACACCATTGGTCGCATCAAGAACTTCAGATTGGCTACGGAAGTTCTCTTTTAGGAGAATCAGCTTACCAGCATCTGGATTGTCAAGGAAGAGCTGAAACTTGCCATTAAAAATCTGAGGGTCTGCCTGACGGAAACGATAGATGGATTGCTTGATATCTCCCACCATGAATCGGTTGTGACCGTTAGAGAGGAGCTCCAACATGCGCTCTTGTGTATGGCTATTGTCCTGGTACTCATCCACCATCACTTCATGGTAACGGTCACGGTAGCTGGCTGCTACCTCAGGATTTTCCTCCAAAATACGGATAGCGAAGTGGGCAATATCTGAGAATTCAAAGGCATTTTCCTGAATCTTTGCCTGTAAATACTGGTCCGAAAAATCAAGTACAAAGGCCTGAAGCAGCTCTAACAGAGGTAGGATGTCATCATTATGCTTGGTCAAAACCTCGAGGACCGTTAGTTGGGTATCAATCTCACGCAACTGGGCCACAAACTCATTTTTGGTCTTGTTGTAAGCTTCCTTGTAGGCCTTGAGTTCCTCGTCTTTAGGACGGGTCATATTGGTCAAGCCGGTCCCTCCTGACAGAGTCAAGAGTTGTTTGAGCAAGTCCTCCATATCGGTTTGGTCATTGGCCAAGGCTCCCTCCAGAAGGCTAATGGCATCTGATACATTATTCAGATACTTGGCCTTGGCAAATTCACGCTGAGCTAGGCCTAGATGGTCACTCAAAAAAGCTAAAAAATCAGCAATCAAGCCATCTTTGAGACCCTCTAAAAGATCTGCTTTAGCTTGTTCTGGGTTAGCTTCTACTTGTCCTTTCAAGAGATTATGACGTAGCCATTTTTCAGGACCTGCAGTAGCCTGAGAAAAGCTATAGACATCGTAAACTAGCTCACGAAAGGCCTTACTGGTCTTGCCACTTCCAGCAAAGTTACGGACTAATTTTTGGAAAAGCTGGGCATCCTTTCCCTGCATGTAATCGTTGAAGAGATCGGCATAAACTTCATTTTTCATCAGTGTCTGCTCGGCAGGGTCCGTCATGATGCGGAAAATAGGTGACACACCGAGGAGATAGCCAAACTGATTGACCAATTTCTGCGTGAAGGCATCCATGGTTCCAATATCAGCCGTCCCAATCTTGGCAATCTGGTCTGAAAGAAAAGCACGCTCTTCATCCGTCTCAACCTGTCCAAGCTGCTCTGTCAAACGTTTTTCCAGACGCTCTTTCAACTCACCTGCAGCCTTTACCGTAAAGGTTGAGATAAAGAGCTGATCAATACCAACGCCACGTCCAATCATATCAAGGATACGCTCAACCATGACAAAGGTTTTTCCTGATCCGGCCGAAGCTGATACCAAAATATTAGTACCATTACTGTAAATAGCCTCAATCTGCTCAGGTGTTAACTTACGTTCCTTGTCAGAAGCGACTTCTTGAGCAATACTCTCCTTAATCTCTGCTGAACTTAAAAAAGCTTTAGTCAACATGGTTGTCCTCCTGGTCTTTTTTGTCTGCTTTTACAGCTTGATCAGCGGCTGAAAAGAGGATGGTATTTTCAGCAACTTGCATCTGATTCTTATCCTCAGCTTTTGCCATCAACTCCAAATAGGCTTCCTTCTTACCCTTTTTTGGTAAACGTAAGAGCTTCCTAGCCTGTCCCATGTGACGGTCAGCCTCGAAATGAGTAATAGCCTTGATTTGATCCCCTTGAACAGACTTGCCATCCTCGGTATAAGGATTAACTGCAAAATTCCCACTTCGGATAATCTTCGCCGCACCTGTAAAGAGTTTAAGATTATAATCCAACAAGGTCTCTAAGTCCTCCTTGTCATAGGTGACAGTCTTTTGTAAATCATAGTTTCCACCAGCCAGATGCTCTGTTTCTGAAGCTACAAAGAGCCCCTTATAGGTCAATTCCTTATTAGCCTGAGCTGCTAGCTTATCCAGACCAAACTGGACTAGGTTAAGTTGTGGGTCCTGCATGTGAAGATACATGGCCCCAAAAAGCTGGTCAGCATCGACCTTATAGGTTTGGCGGAGGGCCTCCAGATAGGTCACCAATTGCGGACTAAGGCCATTGTAGAATTTCTGAATGTCAAAGACATTTTTACCTGATTTGTAGTCAACGACACCCAGAGCCCCATCCGTTAAACGGTCCACTCGGTCAATAATACCTGTAATCTTGATGCTATTTGCTAAAAGCAAGTCAAACTTGGCTTCTTCACGCTCAACTTTAACAGCTGCATTGTCACGCAAAACACTGGCAGTTGAACGGGCGATATCTTCCAAAATCTGACGAGACAAGCGACTCTCTTGATCCTCTGTATAGAGAATTTCAAAGGGTTGTTCCTGATTGGTCTGAGCAATAGCCTTTTCCAATTTATCATCGAAGTTTTCTGACGAAGAATCACCCATCACACGCTCAAAGACACGGTGTAAGTAAGTCCCGTGGTGTCGAGCGTCCGGATGGATAGATTCCAACTCTTCAAGTTCCAAAACATAGCGCAAGAAATAAAGATACTGGTTGTTATAGAAGGTCGTCAGAGCCGAAGCTGACAATTTCAGTGGTTCTTCTCCCGGAAAGACCAGCTGCATGACCTGATCATCGACCTTGGTTGTCGTCACATCGTCAATTACCTTGGGAATCAAAACCTGTTCCTTATCAAGTCGCTTACGGAGATAACGCACGGCAACTGACCAGAACGTCTGGGTTTCCTTGTCCAAATCAGTATCTAAATGACTACTGTTAAGGGCAATAACAGTCGATAGGAGGTCCTTATAGTTCCCAATCTGGTCACCCTTAGCCTCGAAACGATTACGTCCCTTTTCAACCAAAGGAAGACCAAGCTCAAGAAGTTCCTTCAAATAAACCGACATGTCATCCAGCGTCTCATTAAGAATTTGTGGCTGACTGAGCACCAATTGTTCACTAGCAGCATTGAAAAGCGACATAGCCACAAAATGCCCCCGCTGATTGTTGCTCTGCGTGACAATATCCAAACTCCTGTGCTCATCCGTCGCCTCATTGATACGACTGCGTTCCTCATCAGACAGGAGACTCTTATTTTGCCCGACCTTAGGAAAATGTGACTGAGTCATGCCCAAGGCGAAGACATAGGGAGCTGAATGTGGCTGGATCAAATCGTATTTCTTCACATTGACGACATCGACTGTGGCTGGGACTGTACGGTAATCACAGGCCAACATCCCTGAACGCAAAATAGACAAAAAGTCGTCCACTGACAGCGATTCGTCTCCAAAAATAGTCTCAACCTGCTCTAAGAGTTGGGTGAAAGCCTTCCAGACCTGTTCATTCTGTTCTTTTTCAGCCTCACTGGCCTTGGCGGTCAAAGCAGCCATCTGACTTGGCACTTGCACAGTCTCTAAAAAGGCCACAAGTTTCTTAAGCAAACTAGAACCCTTTTGTTTGCGACTATTAAGCAACTTGTCCAAGGGCTCTACCAGTTGTGACCTCAAGGCATTGATACGATCCAAATCATACTTATCACGACTATTGGCCGTAAAATCAGACAAGAACTTGTGACGCCCCTTGATATCTGCAAAATTGACATAATATTCAAAAATGTCCAAGTCCTCCTGAGCAAATCCACCATAAAGACCAGATTTTACAAGGTTAAGCAAATCCTCAGCACGATAATTATAGCGCTTGATACGCTCTAGCGAATCCACAAACTGCACCAAAGGATGGCTGGACATGGTTTCTTCCTTACCAAAATAATAGGGAATGTCAAATTTTCGGAAAATCTGACCCACTTGAAGCTTGTAACTCTCCTCATCACCAAGCAAGACTAAGATATCCTTGTAACGTTTGCCATCCGCTAGTAACTGACGAATACTCTTGGCAACCTGAGCCACTTCTTCCCTTTGATTGACCACTTCCCAAACCTGCAAAGCTTCTTTGTCCTGATCAGTCAGCTGTTCATCTATGGTACTAAAATCATGACGACTCTCCAAAAGGCGACTGATATGTGCAAAAGAAGGATTGCCCTCCTTGTCCGTCGTTACATAATCTGGTGTCACCTTATAGGTCTGAGCTAAAATCCTCAAAAAATCAACTGAGGCCTGATAAACATTGCCATAGACAAAGTTAGCCTTATAGGCTTTTTGACTGGCATAGGTTCCCACTACAATCTGGTGGCACTTCTCATTCAAGAGGGCAATCAGAGCTTCCTCCTCAGCTGAAAAACGGGTAAAGCCATCAATGACCAAAACCGTGTTACTCAATGCCTTATCTAAATGTCCCGAGTTAATTTCCTCAAAGAAGGCGCTGAGCTTGGATTGATTGTCAAAATCTCCTGCCAACAAAAGGTCTTGAGCCGTACTGAAAATCTTTACCAAATCCTCCTGCTTCTCTGCTTGGTCCAAATACTGCAAATCCAGAATCGTCATATTGGCCTGTTGCAACTCTTTGTAAAGATCCACCAATTGGTTAATAAAATTACTATCCTTACGCAAACGACCATAAACCTTGAGCTCATCATCACCCATGTGCGACAGCACCTTATAAAAAATCATGGCCAGACCGGTATCATCCAACTGGGTTTTAGGATTACTCGTATTGAGAATAAAATACCTAGCCATCTGAGTAAAACGAGTCACCGTAATCTCAAAGGATGCTGATTGAGGCAGGTACTCCAAGACCTTACGCTCCTTCTCAAATGACAGGGCATTAGGAGCAATATAAAAGACTCTCTTTCCCTTTTGAGCATGGCTGGTCGCCTGCTCCGTCAGAATTTCTGTTAAATCCTGAGACATATCCGTATAAAGTAATTTCATAAGACGTCCCTTTCTTATCTATCTGCCAGTCGTTGGGGCTAAGCAAAAATTATCATTTACTTAGCACTAACAACCATTAATCCTTGCTATTATAACACAGAATCAAGCAACAATCAGAACCCTCCCTTGTCACCTTTCTCCTCCAATGTCCTAAGCTTCAGACATAAGCACAAGCACGACAGCAAAGAACTCTCCTTTATGGTCCTATAGCCAAAAAAAGAGCCAAATCCTTTGATTTGACTCGAAATCTTTATTTAAAAATCAATTCCTGTTTAAAGAGGTAATCACCACTACTTGTTACCAAGTTGGCATCCCCATATTTCTTAAGAATATCCTTAGCCGAGTGGAGGTTAAGTCCAGAGGTCTTCTTCTGATTTTCCTCCTGCATAATAGCGTCAAGGTCAACTCTTTCTTCCTGCGTTCGATTTTCCATGACGAAGTGGTAGCTTCCATCCTTATCGTGTTGGTGAAAACTAAAACTGATTTGAGCGGTTGGTACTTGCTTGCTCTCGTCAATCGCATTACTAAAGAAAATAGACACTAGCAAGGTTAAATCAACCACATTCATAGCAAATCCCTTGATTTCCTCAGGAATGTCACAGGTCACTGGAATATTATTACGTTTAGCCTCCATCATACGAGCTGAAAGAAGGCTACGCAGAGGTAGAGAATGAATATTTTCCAGCTTAGGATTCTCAACGACACGGAAACGTTCAAACTCCTTGGCACTCTCTCTTAAAACATTTTGATAAACCTGTTCAGCAAGAGCCTCTTCCTGATCACGTACTTCTTCCGAAAATTGTTCCACAACCGTCTGATAAGACTGCCTGTATTGTAACAACTCATTATAGAGAACATCAATTTTCTGATTAGCCTTGGTCAAACTATTCAAATGCCTTTTTTCCTCCATAGCCAAGCTCTCTTCCAGATATTGCCTAGACAATTGATTGAGGTGGGCAATAAGAAAAATAAAGGCTATTGCTGACAAGAGAACCCAGAACATACGCAGCCGCAATTCCAACTCTGGAGAATAGAACGGAAACCAAACATCCAAATTCATGCAAAGATAGATACCCAACAAATAAATCGCCATTGCCAAGGCAACACGTCGAGAAATCTGAATATTGTGGAGAGAATCATCGCTATAGACCTTCCAACGTTTCAAATCCAAGCCCAAAAAACGGTTAAAAATGAAATAGAGTGGCAGAATCATACTATAGGTCAAGAGATAAAAGAGAGCATTACTCCCCACCTCAGCTACAGGAATATTCAAGAGAAGTGGGAAAAAGAAAAGTCCCAATAAACGAAAGAGTAAATCCGATGTCACCACCGGAAACAAGGTATGAAAGGCATACTGCGTTAACGACCATTTCTTCCCCTTGGCAAGAACTGCCAAAATCATCAGAAGAAAGACATCCACAACAGTCGTCAGATTCGTAATATTGTATTGAATAGCCACATCAAGCAGGGCCAAAGTCAAAAATACCGTCCAGGAGATACGAATATCCGTCATCCGCCTGAAAATGATACAGTTAATTGTCAGCGTCAGAATAATCTGGACAGCCAAAAAGGCATCTGTATCATAAAGATTTAAAAAATTAATTCCTAAAAACGATTCAAACATTTAATCTCTTCCCCAAAAAAATTTCCAATGACTCGTTTAGTATTCAAATTGCTGTCTATAAATCAACTTGTCATCCTTAAAACTAAACTTAGATTGAGGATAACGTTCCATAATATCCTCAAGTTGTTCATTCATTGACAAGCCTTCTTCACCTTCCTTATAAGCTCCCCTTGCTTCACCTTGACCTAGAGTCACCTCTACAGAGAGAACCTGCTCCTCACCTCTTTGAAAATACGACAGGCGAACTAAGCACTCTTCTTGACCATGCGCTTTTAGCAAGGCATTGTCCAAGAAAGTTGACAAAACCCCCGATAAATCCACCACATCAATATGAACTGGTGAGATAGGATCCGGAATTTCTAGGATAAACTCAAGTCCCACAGCGTGAAACTCCATATACTTACTCTCAATCACAGACCGTAGCAGTTGAGAATGGATATTGGAAATATCTGGTATAACTTTTTTGAAAGGAACTTCCTCCTCAGATAGACTCTGAGAATCCCCTTCTTGACTAGTTGCCAGAACAGTCTTAACCTTCTTAGGCACAGCTACCTTTGGAACACCATCACGGTAAAGTTCCTGATAAAGGTGAAGGATATGCCTACTAGACTCCTGCAAACTTTGGAAATGACGTTCCTGTTCTTCCTTCAACTCTATAAAAAGTTCATCCTTAACCCATTGGTTGGCATAAGACACGACTAGGAAGAAAGCCCCTGTAGCTAATAAAACAACCAGCTTAGCATAATTGTTAACCACTTCCACAGGCCAGATAGTAGCGAAATAAGGCAAAAAATCATTTAAAAGGCCATATGACAGAAAAGCAAAGCTAACCCCGATAACAATCGGAGTAAAGTGCAAACGTAAGCGTTCCTTGTCTTCAACTTGCAAATAGTCATAACCAATAAAACGGTGAATCAAAAGATATAGTGGGTAGGTAGCTACCACACACATGAAAGTCGTTAGAGGCTCTGGAATGCGGCTGACCAAATCATCCCCTAACAGCAGAGGGAGGATAAAAAACGAGAGTCCTCGCATGATGATGTTAGTCGTTCCCCAGGCATAGAAGCTGTTAAATACTGGCTCAATCCACGGCAAATCAGGACGTTTGTAATAACTAAAACAAAATAGAATGAGAGGATTAAGCAAAAATTTGAATCCTATAGGAAGAATTGGTGTCAGAACAACTGAAATAAGGCCACCCACCAAAAGTAGCCGCCAAGAGACCTTAACTCGACCGGCCGCATTGAACATCAGGTAATTCACCAAGAAAATCAAGAGTGCATCAATAATTATCAACCATTGTAAGTCTTTTAAGACAGCAAGCAGCCATTCGACAATAAAAGTCATTCTTTTTCCCCCTCCCTTAACATGAATTAAGAAACTTTCTCAGAAAGCATCTATACAACACTACTCATTATATAGCTTTTTAGAAGTTTTCACAATAATTAATTTTTAAAGAAAGTCTATGAAACATCTAATAATCCAATTATTCATGTAAAAAGAGCTGGCTTATTAAATTAAAGTTACAAATGTAACATAAAAAGTTGAGATAATTTTATCCCAACTTGTTAATCCCTGACATATTCCTTTAGAAACTTTTTTAAGTGAGTACGGACGTCTGCGACCTTCTTAGAAGTTCCAAGACTAATTTTTGAGCCTAAGGTCTCAATAATTCCGAGTGGCTGAAAAAATCTAATTTCAGCCACTTTACTCACAGCAGAAAGTTTCTTAGAATGCTTGCTTTGCCGGCATAAACCATGATAATTGACGTTTTTTAATCATGTGCCATCGCCAATTGTAATTAATAGACAGTCAGTCTACGTTTTCAATCTTATCTCAACCTTGTAGCTTTAATAGGCCTAGTCAGCCTTATAGTAGAATTGTTTGGCATCTGATTGTGGTGAGGCTGACTGAGTAATCAAGATACGATCCTTAGTTTTGTCCGAACCATCCACAAATCCCTGTACTGTCGGTAGAGTTACCCCCTTAGGAACAAAAACAATTGCTGCGCCCGAGATTCCCATCCTCAAACTTGATGTCACATAGCCATTCTCAAGTTTAACATTCGTATTTTCAACAACATAATTTTCAGGAGCTGTTAAATTATCCTTCGAAAACGTCAAAGTGTTACCATTTCCATTCTTCCAAGTACCTTCAAGGCTT
>OATN01000220.1_pt1 | contig 23953 bp, 23 predicted proteins | sample 1501211 | NCBI WGS metagenome assembly OATN01 (sample SAMEA2579978, study PRJEB22360) | human gut metagenome | reverse complement strand
CAGGAACTGATCGCCAAAATGCAGGCGGGGAAAATTCGCGGTCTGGTGGTTATTCCGGTGGATTTCGCCGAACAGATGGAGCGCGCCAACGCCACCGCACCGATTCAGGTGATCACCGACGGCAGTGAGCCGAATACCGCTAACTTTGTGCAGGGGTATGTCGAAGGGATCTGGCAGATCTGGCAAATGCAGCGAGCGGAGGACAATGGGCAGACTTTTGAACCGCTTATTGATGTACAAACCCGCTACTGGTTTAACCCGGCGGCGATTAGCCAGCACTTTATTATCCCCGGTGCGGTGACCATCATCATGACGGTCATCGGCGCGATTCTCACCTCGCTGGTGGTGGCGCGAGAATGGGAACGCGGCACTATGGAGGCTCTGCTCTCTACGGAGATTACCCGCACGGAACTGCTGCTGTGTAAGCTGATCCCCTATTACTTTCTCGGGATGCTGGCGATGCTGCTGTGTATGCTGGTGTCAGTGTTTATTCTCGGCGTGCCGTATCGCGGGTCGCTGCTGATTCTGTTTTTTATCTCCAGCCTGTTTTTACTCAGTACCCTGGGGATGGGGCTGCTGATTTCCACGATTACCCGCAACCAGTTCAATGCCGCTCAGGTCGCTCTGAACGCGGCTTTTCTGCCGTCGATTATGCTTTCCGGCTTTATTTTTCAGATCGACAGTATGCCCGCGGTGATCCGCGCGGTGACGTACATTATTCCCGCACGTTATTTCGTCAGCACCCTGCAAAGCCTGTTCCTCGCCGGGAATATTCCAGTGGTGCTGGTGGTGAACGTACTGTTTTTGATCGCTTCGGCGGTGATGTTTATCGGCCTGACGTGGCTGAAAACCAAACGTCGGCTGGATTAGGGAGAAGAGCATGTTTCATCGCTTATGGACGTTAATTCGCAAAGAGTTGCAGTCGTTGCTGCGCGAACCACAAACCCGCGCGATTCTGATTTTACCCGTGCTGATTCAGGTGATCCTGTTCCCGTTCGCCGCCACGCTGGAAGTGACCAACGCCACCATCGCCATCTACGATGAAGATAACGGCGAGCATTCGGTGGAGCTGACCCAACGTTTTGCCCGCGCCAGCGCCTTTACCCATGTGCTGCTGCTGAAAAGCCCACAGGAGATCCGCCCAACCATCGACACACAAAAGGCGTTACTCCTGGTGCGTTTCCCGGCTGACTTCTCGCGCAAACTGGATACCTTCCAGACCGCGCCGTTGCAGTTGATCCTCGACGGGCGTAACTCCAACAGTGCGCAAATTGCCGCCAACTACCTGCAACAGATCGTCAAAAATTATCAGCAGGAGCTGCTGGAAGGAAAACCGAAACCTAACAACAGCGAGCTGGTGGTACGCAACTGGTATAACCCGAATCTCGACTACAAATGGTTTGTGGTGCCGTCGCTGATCGCCATGATCACCACTATCGGCGTAATGATCGTCACTTCACTTTCCGTCGCCCGCGAACGTGAACAAGGTACGCTCGATCAGCTACTGGTTTCGCCGCTCACCACCTGGCAGATCTTCATCGGCAAAGCCGTACCGGCGTTAATTGTCGCCACCTTCCAGGCCACCATTGTGCTGGCGATTGGTATCTGGGCGTATCAAATCCCCTTCGCCGGATCGCTGGCGCTGTTCTACTTTACGATGGTGATTTATGGTTTATCGCTGGTGGGATTCGGTCTGTTGATTTCATCACTCTGTTCAACACAACAGCAGGCGTTTATCGGCGTGTTTGTTTTTATGATGCCCGCCATTCTCCTTTCCGGTTACGTTTCTCCGGTGGAAAACATGCCAGTATGGCTGCAAAACCTGACGTGGATTAACCCTATTCGCCACTTTACGGACATTACCAAGCAGATTTATTTGAAGGATGCGAGTCTGGATATTGTGTGGAATAGTTTGTGGCCGCTACTGGTGATAACGGCCACGACAGGGTCAGCGGCGTACGCGATGTTTAGACGCAAGGTGATGTAATTTTTTATCTTTCGCCAGCAAAGACACTACCGCCGGGCCGGCAAGGATTGCCAGCCCTGCAATTGCCAGCAAAAAGTTGTTTTCCAGTACGCGGGACAACAGCCACAGCACAATCAGCGCTGCGCCAAAATACCAGGTCGTGGTCAGCTCTTCCAGCACGTCTGCCACCTCACGCCAGCGTTGCTCGGGGTGGCGCTGAAACACCAGCATCATCACTACCGTGACACAATACAGTGCGCATAATCCCACGCCGACGTGAACCAGAGTCTTACTCATCCAGCCCACCACCAGCAGCGCCACTACCAGTAAATGCAACATAATCTGCCAGCAACTTAGACCCGTTGCGACACGAACACGTTGTTGCCACTTCATGGCTTCTCTCCTGAAGAATTTATCTCTACTTACTCAGAGTACCGAACTTTACGGAAAATTCCGTAAGACCGCACCTTTTTGTGACGCCGACTACACTATTTCAATGAGATAAGAGGCAAAGACAGGAAAATTATGCCCGATCAAACACAACAATTTTCGTTCAAGGTGCTCACCATCAATATTCACAAAGGCTTTACCGCGTTTAACCGACGCTTCATTTTGCCGGAACTTCGCGATGCCGTGCGTACCGTCAGCGCCGATATTGTTTGCCTGCAGGAAGTGATGGGCGCACACGAAGTTCATCCGCTGCATGTGGAAAACTGGCCCGATACCTCGCACTACGAGTTTCTCGCCGACACAATGTGGAGCGATTTTGCCTACGGTCGCAATGCCGTATACCCGGAAGGGCATCACGGTAACGCGGTTCTTTCACGTTATCCCATTGAACATTATGAGAATCGCGATGTTTCGGTCGATGGTGCGGAAAAGCGCGGCGTGCTCTACTGCCGCATTGTGCCGCCGATGACCGGAAAAGCGATTCATGTGATGTGCGTACATCTGGGCCTGCGTGAGGCGCACCGTCAGGCGCAGCTTGCGATGCTCGCCGAATGGGTGAATGAACTGCCGGACGGCGAACCAGTATTGGTGGCGGGTGATTTCAATGACTGGCGGCAAAAAGCTAATCATCCGTTAAAAGTGCAGGCCGGACTGGATGAGATTTTTACCCGCGCCCACGGACGCCCGGCGCGCACGTTTCCGGTGCAATTTCCTCTACTACGACTGGACAGGATCTACGTCAAAAATGCCAGCGCCAGCGCGCCAACCGCGTTGCCGCTGCGGACATGGCGACACCTTTCTGATCATGCCCCTTTAAGTGCGGAGATTCATTTATGAAATGTAGCTGGCGCGAAGGCAATAAGATCCAGTTGCTGGAAAACGGCGAGCAATATTATCCCGCGGTGTTTAAGGCGATTGGCGAGGCACAAGAACGCATCATTCTTGAAACGTTTATCTGGTTTGAGGATGACGTCGGCAAACAACTGCATGCGGCACTACTGGCAGCAGCGCAACGCGGGGTGAAAGCGGAAGTCTTGCTGGATGGCTACGGTTCGCCGGATCTCAGCGATGAGTTTGTCAATGAACTGACGGCAGCTGGCGTAGTGTTCCGCTACTACGATCCCCGCCCTCGCCTTTTTGGTATGCGCACCAATGTGTTTCGCCGGATGCATCGCAAAATTGTGGTGATCGACGCGCGTATAGCCTTTATTGGCGGGCTGAATTACTCCGCCGAGCATATGTCCAGCTACGGTCCAGAGGCTAAACAGGATTACGCGGTACGCCTTGAAGGGCCGATTGTCGAAGATATTCTCCAGTTTGAGCTGGAAAACCTGCCTGGACAGAGCGCGGCACGACGCTGGTGGCGACGTCATCACAAAGCGGAAGAGAACCGCCAGCCGGGAGAAGCGCAGGTATTGCTGGTCTGGCGCGATAACGAAGAACATCGTGATGATATTGAACGTCACTATCTGAAAATGCTCACTCAGGCGCGGCGAGAAGTCATTATCGCCAACGCCTACTTCTTCCCCGGCTATCGATTTTTACACGCCTTGCGTAAAGCGGCACGGCGCGGGGTGCGGATCAAACTGATCATTCAGGGCGAACCAGATATGCCGATTGTCAGAGTCGGCGCGCGCTTGCTGTATAACTATCTGGTTAAAGGCGGCGTTCAGGTATTTGAGTACCGCCGCCGCCCGCTCCACGGCAAAGTGGCATTGATGGACGATCACTGGGCGACAGTAGGGTCCAGTAATCTCGATCCGCTCAGTTTGTCACTGAATCTCGAAGCTAATGTCATCATCCACGATCGTCATTTTAACCAGACGCTGCGCGATAATCTGAACGGCATTATTGCCGCAGATTGTCAGCAGGTGGATGAAACCATGCTGCCGAAACGCACCTGGTGGAACCTGACCAAAAGCGTGCTGGCGTTCCACTTTTTACGCCACTTCCCGGCGCTGGTTGGCTGGCTTCCGGCACACACGCCACGTCTGGCGCAGGTTGCTCCCCCCGCCCAACCGACAATGGAAACGCAGGATCGGGTAGAAACTGAAAACACGGGGGTAAAACCCTGATGAGTAAATCACACCCGCGCTGGCGCTTAGCAAAGAAGATCCTCACCTGGCTGTTTTTTATCGCGGTGATTGTGTTGCTGGTGGTCTACGCCAAAAAAGTGGACTGGGAAGAGGTCTGGAAGGTCATCCGCGACTACAATCGCGTTGCGCTGCTTAGTGCGGTCGGGCTGGTGGTCGTCAGCTATCTGATTTACGGCTGCTATGACCTGCTCGCCCGCTTTTACTGCGGTCACAAACTGGCGAAGCGCCAGGTGATGCTGGTGTCGTTTATCTGCTACGCCTTCAACCTGACACTCAGTACCTGGGTCGGCGGCATTGGTATGCGCTATCGTTTGTACTCTCGTCTGGGGTTGCCCGGTAGCACTATTACGCGGATTTTCTCGCTCAGTATTACCACCAACTGGCTGGGCTATATTTTGCTGGCGGGGATTATCTTTACCGCAGGCGTGGTGGAGCTACCGGATCACTGGTATGTCGATCAAACCACGCTGCGCATTCTCGGCATTGGCTTACTGATGATTATCGCGGTTTATTTGTGGTTTTGCGCTTTCGCGAAGCACCGCCATATGACCATCAAAGGGCAAAAGCTGGTGCTGCCTTCATGGAAATTCGCCCTCGCTCAGATGCTGATTTCCAGCGTTAACTGGATGGTAATGGGAGCGATTATCTGGCTGTTACTTGGTCAAAGCGTGAACTATTTCTTTGTACTGGGCGTGTTGCTGGTTAGCAGTATTGCCGGCGTCATCGTGCATATTCCGGCGGGGATTGGTGTGCTGGAAGCGGTGTTTATCGCGCTACTGGCTGGGGAGCATACATCCAAAGGCACAATTATCGCCGCCCTACTCGCTTACCGTGTGCTGTATTACTTTATCCCGCTGCTGCTGGCGCTGATCTGTTACCTGTTGCTGGAAAGCCAGGCGAAGAAGCTACGGGCGAAAAATGAAGCGGCGATGTGAAGTTTAGTTAAGTTCTTTAGTATGTGCATTTACAACTAATGAAAAAATCGAGTATGCCTTTGCCAAAAAATTGTTATACCTATCGCGGCAAGAATCCCAAAGAAGCCGATAAAATAGTAATAGAGTGTTAATGCACCTGTAAAAGCGCAACGAACCGGACTCCATAATTCTTCACTATGGTATTTCCCCGCCAGTTCAAGGAGCTTATTTCGGCCATGAGAGATAATGCCTGACCATAATACAATCATTAAGCAACTTATTACCCAAACGGGTCGTTCACTCATTAATGCCGCATTCACGATGATTACCAGGGCCAACCCTGTCAACGTCATCATAATGATAAAACGGTGAGAACCAGGATCAACATTAAATAATAAACCGGCCAGCATACTGATTAAAAACATCGCGCCCGCAGTGCTGAACACGATGATAATGGCATATACAGGAACTAAACTTGCAACGACAATCGCCACCAAAGAGAGTAAAAACAGATATATTACGCCTGCGATGGCGGCATTTATCTTGTTGATATCCTTACTTAAGCCATACATACAAAGTAATAATAACCCTATGGCGACATACATTGGTGGTGAATCATATTTGGTTGCCGTAATTTCGAGATACTTAGCACTCCAGGCCAGCCCTGCGGTTGCCACCAAACCTAAAGCGGTAATGAGCCATATACCGTTTAATATCCTGGTCTCGTGCTGAAAATCTAATTTATTGCTGTTTTGCAAGTATGATTCCATTCTTTTAGTTGTCCTTATAGAAAAATATTAATATTCATCATGAATAAATTTAAACCCACGCATACAAAATACTTTTGTATTTATGGATACGGAAAACGCTTCCGCTCGGCCATAAGGCGTATTTTATACCTGGTACTTGTTAAGTGTCGTTTTTAGTAAGAAAAAAAATCCCGACACATGGCCGGGATATTGATGGTGAAAAAAGAATTAACGACGATTGCCAAAAATTCGCAGCAACATCAGGAACAGGTTGATGAAGTCCAGATACAAGGTTAACGCGCCAAGAATGGAATATTTGCGCAGGTTCGACGCGTCGCGGGTATCAATCTGCTCGCCCATATTTTTCAGTTTCTGAGTGTCATACGCCGTCAATCCGACAAAGACAATCACGCCAATGTAGGTGACTGCCCACATCAACGCTTCGCTTTTCAGCCAGAAGTTGACCAGCGATGCCAGCACAATGCCGATCAACGCCATAAACAACATATTGCCGAAGCCACTTAAATCACGTTTGGTGGTGTAACCGTACAGGCTCATTGCGCCGAACATCCCGGCAGTGACAACAAAGGTGCTGGCAATGGACGCCGCGGTATAAACAATGAATATACTGGAAAGCGTCAGGCCAGTCAGCGCCGAATAAAGCATAAAGAGCATCGTCGTTACACCTGCGCTCAGCTTTTGAATCATCGCTGATAACACAATAACCAATGCTAATTGCGCGATGATCAGACCGATTAAAAAGACACGGTTAGTGAACAACAGCTCCATCACGGCCGCGGAATTAGCCGCATACCAGGCAATAAATGCGGTCAGCAACAAGCCAACGGTCATCCAGCCATAGACTTGCGCCATATAAGTTTGCAAGCCAGCCCGGGGTTGTACGATTGAATCAGAACGTGGGAATCTGTCCATGACGATCTCCTGAAGATATAAGGAATATCTTAAGGATACTGCAAAATGATGAGGCTGTGCATCGACGCAGCGTAAACGCATGTACTGAGCGGTGAAATTGCCGGACGCAGCGGTGCCTTATCCGGCTAACAAAAAACTACCAGCGTTTTGCTGCCTGCTGATCGCTCTCCCGAGCTTCGACCCAGCGGTCGCCTTCAGGCGTGGCTTCGCGCTTCCAGAACGGTGCGCGGGTTTTGAGATAATCCATAATAAACTGCCCGGCTTCAAACGCACTGCTGCGATGCGCACTGGTGACACCGACAAAAACGATTTCATCGCCCGGCCATAATTCCCCGATGCGGTGAATCACCGTGACGCGCCCCAGCGGCCAGCGGTTACGCGCTTCATCGACAATTTCTGCCAGTGCTTTTTCAGTCATCCCCGGATAGTGTTCGAGGGTTAATGCTTTGACGCTGTCGCCCAGGTTATGGTTGCGCACCTTACCGGTAAAGGTGACTACCGCACCGTCTTCGTCACGCTCCGCCAGCCACGGGTACTCTTCTCCTACGCTGAACGGCTGCGGACCAACAACAATTTTGGTTTCTGCCATCTTAACCTCCGGTTACCGGCGGGAAGAAAGCTACTTCGTCGCCGTCAGTCAGCGGATGGTCAAAACTCACTGAAAAAGCGCCAGTCAGCGGTTGGTCAAGACTCCCCAGCGTCTGGTTGACGGCAGCCAGCAATTTGCCATCTTCCAGCGCCAGCGCCCAGCGATCGCTCTGCGCAGCCAGATGTTGGCGTAACGCTTCAACGGTTGGGAAATCCGCAGCCACTTCGGTTGCATCTGTTCCTACCAACTCGCGCACCTGGGCGAAAAAAAGAACTTTAATCATCCGCTTCCACCTTAAAGTCACCCGACTTGCCGCCGCTCTTCGCCAGCAAACGTACCGGACCAATCACCATATCTTTTTGCACCGCTTTGCACATGTCATAAATGGTCAGCGCCGCCACGGAGGCCGCGGTTAACGCTTCCATTTCGACACCGGTTTTCCCGGTCAGGCGGCATAAGGTTTCTATACGCACCCGATTGTGCTCCGGCTCGGCCTGTAAATTGACTTCAACTTTGCTGAGCATCAGCGGATGACACAGCGGGATCAGATCCCAGGTGCGTTTTGCCGCCTGAATACCGGCAATACGCGCAGTGGCAAATACGTCGCCTTTGTGGTGGCGACCATCAATAATCATCGCCAGCGTCTCGCTGCGCATGGTGACAAAGGCTTCCGCCCGCGCTTCACGCACGGTTTCCGCTTTGGCGGAGACATCCACCATGTGCGCTTCGCCAGCGGCGTTGATATGGGTCAGTTGCGACATACTTATTTCTTCAAATGTGGATGGAAATTACACGGACGCGTACGGGCATCCAGCTGCGGCGCGATGATATTTTCCCATGCGGTACGGCACGCTTTGGTCGAACCCGGCATGGCGAAAATCAGCGTTTTGTTAGCGACGCCCGCTACCGCACGAGATTGCAACGTGGAAGTGCCAATCTCTTCAAACGACAACATACGGAACACTTCACCAAAACCTTCAACTTCACGGTCGAACAACGGCAGCAATGCTTCGGGAGCCTGATCACCTTCCATCAGGCCAGTCCCCCCCGTAATCAACACCACTTGTACATCGTCGCTGGCGATCCACGCAGATACCTGAGCGCGAATAGCGTAGCGGTTTTCTTTCACAATGACTTTATCGACAACGTGATGGCCCGCTTCTTGCGCCGAATCGCGCAGATAGTGACCGGAGGTATCGTCTTCTTCACCGCGACGATTAGAAACCGTAAGAATAGCAATACGGGTCGGGATAAATTCAGTGCTTACCTGACTCATCTGATCTCTCCTTTTGACGTTTTAGCCGCCAATGTACGATAAGTTTTGCGTAATACCGGTGTTGTTTTGATGCAGGAAATGGGTCTGTTTCTTCTCCCGCAGCGCCGCTGAAATACGCGCTTCCAGCGCCTGTTGCTGGGTATCGTCTTCCAGCAGATCGCGCAGGTTAACGCCGCCTTCACCAAACAGGCAGAGATGGAGTTTACCAATGGAGGAAACGCGCAGGCGGTTGCAAGTGGCGCAGAAGTCTTTTTCATACGGCATGATAAGGCCAATCTCTCCGGCGTAATCCGGATGACAAAAGACTTGCGCGGGACCGTCGCTGCGTTGACGTAATTGGTGGATCCAGCCGTGACGCAGTAGCTCGTCACGCAGAACCTGACCAGAGATGTGATGCTTACGGAAAAGCTCGCTGCCCTCGCCCGTTTCCATCAGTTCGATGAAACGCAGCTGGATAGGGCGATGCTGGATCCAGTTCAGAAAGGTGTCGAGCTGGTGATGATTCACATCACGCATCAGCACGGTATTGACTTTGACCTTCTCAAAACCGGCCTCAAATGCAGCATCGATCCCTGCCATCACCTGATTGAATTTATCCTGGCCGGTAATGGCATGAAACTGGCGGGCGTCCAGACTGTCGACGCTGACGTTAATGCCAGTAAGTCCCGCATCGCGCCAGTTCGCCACATCGCGTTCCAGACGGTAACCATTGGTGGTGACCGCTATCTGGCGAATAGCGTCGTTTTCTCGCACAGCGGCGATGATATCGGTAAAGTCGCGGCGTAAAGACGGCTCACCGCCTGTCAGGCGCACTTTTTCGGTGCCCAGACTGGCGAAGGCGCGCGTAACCCGGCGAATTTCATCGACGGTCAGAAAGCCTTTATTGGTGACGCCGCTCGGTTTGTAGCCATCCGGCAGGCAGTAGGTGCAACGAAAGTTACACACATCGGTAATCGACAGGCGCAAGTAGTAAAACTTACGCGCAAATGCATCAGTCAGTTGTGAAGCCATGTACACCTTTCCAGATACGGGAGGCGAAGTCATTTCTTCCTTCGCCCTGGTGGCAATCTTTACGAGCATTGTCACGGCCAAAGCACCATATCAGTTGACCCAGGTGCAGAGGCTAGAGTGTTTAGTGGTTAAGCCGATACTAGCGTGTAAATGAGATTTTTACCATCCACACTTTCGCTATGTAATCATGTATATAGCGTCATGATCGTGCTATTTCGCTACAGAATAAGGGAAAATGGCGGTTTTACTTTGATATACATCATCAGGGAGGCATAGCGTGCATCGTCCTTTAGAGGTAGAAGAAAATAGTTTGTATCCTCAATATTGGCAGGTTAATTGCTGTTTCCCCGCAATTTGCGCTACTGTAGCGCGGATAATCTGACTCCAGGAAACTATATGCGCAATCGTACGCTGGCTGATCTTGATCGTGTCGTTGCTCTCGGCGGAGGGCATGGACTGGGACGCGTTCTCTCATCACTTTCGTCTTTGGGTTCTCGTTTAACGGGTATCGTCACCACCACGGATAATGGTGGCTCGACGGGGCGTATTCGCCGTTCAGAAGGCGGCATTGCCTGGGGCGATATGCGCAACTGCCTTAACCAGCTGATAACTGAACCCAGCGTCGCTTCCGCAATGTTTGAATATCGTTTCGGCGGTAATGGCGAACTTTCCGGGCACAACCTTGGAAACCTGATGTTGAAGGCACTGGATCACCTTAGCGTGCGACCTCTTGAAGCGATCAATCTGATTCGAAATCTGCTGAAAGTGGACGCACATTTGATTCCGATGTCGGAGCATCCTGTTGATCTGATGGCGATTGACGATCAGGGGCATGAAGTTTACGGCGAGGTCAATATCGACCAGTTAACTACGCCGATTCAAGAGTTATTGTTAACGCCTAATGTACCCGCAACGCGTGAGGCGGTTCACGCTATCAATGAAGCGGATCTCATCATTATTGGGCCTGGCAGTTTTTATACCAGCCTGATGCCCATTCTGCTGCTGAAGGAAATCGCGCAGGCATTACGCCGCACGCCAGCGCCGATGGTCTATATCGGCAATCTGGGGCGTGAGTTGAGTTTACCTGCGGCCAATTTGAAGCTGGAAAGCAAGCTGGCAATTATGGAGCAGTATGTTGGTAAAAAGGTCATTGATGCGGTCATCGTCGGGCCAAAAGTGGATGTCTCGGCGGTGAAAGAGCGGATTGTGATTCAGGAGGTGCTGGAGGCCAGCGATATTCCGTATCGTCATGACCGCCAGTTGCTGCATAGCGCGCTGGAAAAGGCATTACAGGCACTGGGTTAATGTGGCCGAGATTGCTGACCAGGCTTCTGGTGCAATGCGACCTGTTCCCCTCACCCTAACCCTCTCTCCGGAGGGGCGAGGGGACCGTTCGAGCACTTTTTTGACTTGATCGTTAATCTGAGTCGGAAGTACATTCCGGCTTTTTCATCTTGTCACGACGCGGCAATAAACAGCTCACGCAGCTGATGCAACTGGTCACGAATTTGCGCCGCTTCTTCGAACTCCAGATTCTGCGCGTGTTGCATCATCAACCCTTCCAGTTCATGGATCTTCTGCTGCAACGCTTTAGGCGACATATCCATCGGCACATTATCCGGCTCAACAATCGGGCGCGATTTTCCTCTGCCCTTCGCTTTGGTTTTGGCGATGTTCTGCCCCAGCGCCAGGATATCGACCACTTTCTTGTTCAAGCCTTGCGGCGTAATGCCGTGTTCCTCGTTGTACTTCTGCTGTTTCTCGCGGCGACGTTCGGTTTCGCCAATCGCTTTCGCCATTGATGGGGTGATCTTATCGCCGTAGAGAATCGCTTTACCGTTAACGTTACGTGCCGCACGACCAATGGTCTGGATCAACGAACGTTCGGAACGCAGGAAGCCTTCTTTGTCAGCGTCGAGGATCGCCACCAGCGAAACCTCCGGCATATCCAGACCTTCGCGCAGTAAGTTGATCCCCACCAGCACGTCGAACTCGCCCAGACGCAAGTCGCGGATAATCTCCATACGTTCGACGGTGTCGATATCTGAGTGAAGATAACGCACGCGCTCGCCGTGTTCTTCGAGATATTCGGTAAGATCTTCTGCCATCCGCTTGGTCAGTGTGGTGACCAGTACGCGTTCGTTAATTGCCGCTCGCTGACGAATCTCCGAAAGAAGATCATCAACCTGTGTCGCCACCGGCCGCACTTCGATAATCGGGTCAAGCAATCCGGTTGGACGCACCACCTGATCCACCACATCGCCGCCGGATTTTTCCAGCTCGTAATTACCCGGCGTCGCCGAAACATAGATGGTTTGCGGCGCTAATGCTTCGAACTCTTCAAATTTCAGCGGACGGTTATCCAGCGCTGATGGCAGGCGGAAGCCGTACTCCACCAGTGTCTCTTTACGCGCCCGGTCACCGCGATACATGCCGCCAATTTGTGGAATGGTGACGTGAGATTCATCGACCACCAGCAGCCCATCGGCAGGCAGGTAATCAAACAGCGTCGGCGGTGGCTCACCCGGTCCACGACCGGAGAGGAAGCGCGAGTAGTTTTCAATCCCCGAACAGTATCCCAGCTCGTTCATCATCTCCAGATCAAACTGGGTACGCTGGGTCAGCCGCTGCTCTTCCAGCAGTTTGTTGTTTTCCAACAGCACTTTGCGTCTGGCGGCCAGCTCTTCTTTGATCTCCTCCATCGCCTGTACGATGCGCTCGCGCGGTGTGACGTAGTGCGTTTTCGGGTAGATGGTAAAACGTGGAATAGTGGAAACAATCTGCCCGGTCAGCGGGTCAAATAACGACAATCGTTCCACTTCCTCGTCAAACAGTTCCACGCGAAGTGCAATGTCATCCGATTCTGCCGGGAATATATCAATCACCTCGCCACGAACGCGGAAAGTACCGCGCTGGAATGCCTGATCATTACGAGCGTATTGCAGCTCCGCCAATCGGCGCAGAATCGCGCGCTGATCGATAATCATACCGACCGTGAGATGGAGCATCATCTTGAGATATAAATCAGGATCGCCCAGACCATAAATCGCGGAAACAGACGCCACCACAACCACATCACGTCGCTCCAGCATCGCTTTGGTGGCGGACAAACGCATCTGTTCGATATGTTCGTTTACCGAGGCATCTTTCTCAATGAAGGTGTCAGAACTCGGTACATAGGCTTCCGGCTGATAGTAGTCGTAGTAGGAGACGAAATATTCCACCGCGTTTTCCGGGAAGAACTCTTTCATTTCGCCATACAGCTGGGCCGCCAGCGTTTTGTTGGGCGCAAGTACCATGGTAGGGCGCTGAAGGTCAGCAATGACATTGGCAATGGTGAAGGTTTTCCCGGAACCAGTCACACCAAGTAACGTCTGGTGCGCCAGGCCATCTTCCAGCCCCTCTTCGAGACGTCGAATCGCCTCTGGCTGATCGCCAGAAGGTTTAAAAGCGGAATTCAGTTTGAACGGTTTACTCATGAGTCGCTACCTGAAGGAGTTGGGCGGGCAGGTATGTAATTTTACTCGTCGTACTTAATTATGCCAACAAATTATACTGGATAAAAAAACAGTTCATCACCATAATATTTCTGTTACAGCGTAAACTCCGCTGTCAATCATGAGTAAAATTTACTCTGTGGCGAGATAAAACTCGGGCCTTACCGGGTTATCCCCAAAGCAACGGCTTTTTTAACATTTGTCAAGATGAGTGATGACAGTTTTATGGCAAGAGATGCCTCTTCAGTGACTGCCATTGCAATTATCTAACCAGTTAAAAAATAAAAGATATTTCTTTGAGCCGTCTTTAACGCCAATTCGCGTGCAAGCCGCGTATTCTCTCGCTTGCCTCGTGTTTTCTAACTCTAATACACATGGTTATCCACAGGAATAGTGGATAACTGTCTGCAGCCCCTATCCCCCGCCGCCTGGGCAATTCCCACACTCGTCGCATGATGCGGAAGTAAAATTTTTTTCGTGATTATTTTAGAATTTAGTTGGTTAAATTGCAGTCAACCGAAGACGCGATCTCGCTCGCAATTTAACCAAATACAGGATAACTACAACAAGGCAAGGTCTATGTACTTTCCGGTTGCCGCATTTTCTGGATTTTCTGCAAGCCACGGGATCTCTCCAAGCAGCGGCGCGGGAATCATGCGGGTGAGCGTGGTCATATATTCAGCGTGACGTTTTCCCGGAGGCGTGACATCGTTCGCCACCCAACCCGCCAGAGTCAGTCCGGCGTGTTGTATTGCCTGTGCCGTCAACATCGCGTGATTAATACAGCCGAGTTTCACACCAACTACCAGTATCACCGGCAGTTGTTCCTGTGTTACCCAATCCGCAAAAGTGAAAGTGTCAGAAAGCGGCGTAAACCAGCCGCCAGCACCTTCCACTAACACCCAGTCAGCCTGTTGTTCAAGCGCGCGTAATCCGGCGCTCATTACCAATGATTCTATCGGCCTGCCCTCTTGTGCGCTGATGATGTGCGGCGAAGTGGGTTCTGCGAAGGTGTAAGGATTTACCGTTGCGTAATCCAGCTGCAGGCTGCTGTTGCGCTGTAACGCCAGCGCGTCACTATTACGTAAACCCTCTGGGGTCTTTTCGCTGCCAGAGGCGACCGGTTTATAACCTGCCGTCCGATAGCCTGCTGCCTTTGCGGCTTGTAAAAGTGCACAACTGGCGACAGTTTTCCCCACTTCGGTATCCGTTCCGGTGACAAAATAACGTTTACTCACGAACAATCACTCCCAAAAAAAGATGATACGTCAGAGGATATCGCCCCTGTTGTTGCGGCCAGGCCAGTTGCAATCGCTGCAACTGTGAACGCGTTAATATTCGCTGGTCGCGCCCTTCATGAAGATGCGTGGCACCGATGCCTTTCAGCGAACGCATGGCACTGAGCGCATCATCAAACCATAGTGTGATGGGCTGAATACGATGTTGATAATGCACGCCGTTCAGCGACTGTTCGATTTCATCTGGCGGTAAAAAGCGATTAGCATGCGGGCGCTCGTCCACCGCCTGCCACGCCTGATGCAGTTCGGGTAACGATCCCTGCACCAGCGTGGTAAACGCGACCACGCCTCCGGGGCGCACCACCCGATACAGCTCGCGGAGTGCCGTTGATAAATTACCGCACCACTGCACCGCGAGATTGCTCCATGCAAGATCGAACGTCGCAGTCGCTAACGGCAGGGATTCGATATCTCCCGCCAGATAATGGTCTGCAGCATCTTTCTGGCGGGCTCGCGCAAGCATTGGCGGCGAGAGATCTAACGCCGTCACCTGCGCGTGACGCTCTCGCCAGTGGCGGCTCATCCAGCCAGGCCCACACCCCGCGTCCAGTACGTGGGTGTATTTACGCTGTGGGAGCATTGCCAGTAAGACATCAGCACTCTGGCGCTGTAACTCTGCGTGTTGCTCATAGTGCGCGGCTGCCCGACCAAATGCCGCTGCAATGGCTTGTTTATTAACCGTTGTCATGCAGCACCTCCAGCAGACTATCGATATCCTGCATTTCATGCGCTGCGGTTAGCGTTAAGCGCAGTCGCGCAGTACCAGAGGGTACGGTTGGCGGGCGAATCGCCGTGACCCAGCAGCCTTGCTGGCGCAGTTTTTCTGCCAGTTGTAACGCACGGCTGTTATCACCGACGATCAATGGCTGGATGGCGCTGCATGAATCAGCAAGCGTAAACGGCAAATCCTGTACTCCGGCACGAAAACGCGTAATGAGTGCCGCCAGTTTTTCGCGCCGTGCATCACCCTCATCACTGCGAATTACCGCCAGTGACGCACGTAATGCCTGCGCCTGAGCGGGCGGCATACTGGTGCTGTAGATAAGATGGCGGGCGAATTGCAGCAGATAATCCGCCACCGTACTGGAGCAAAGCACCGCAGCCCCGCTGACGCCAAATCCTTTGCCAAAAGTCACTACCAGCAATTCTGGTTTTACCTTTTTCAACCAGCAGGTGCCGCGCCCCTGCTCCCCGATAACGCCCGTGCCGTGGGCATCATCGACCATCAACCAGCCATTGTGCTGTTGCGTTACCTGCTGGATTTCCGCCAGTGGCGCACTATCGCCGTCCATGCTGAACACGCCTTCTGTCACCACCAGTTGCTGCCCCGGACAGGGGGAAGCAAGCAGTCGCGCCAGATGAGTGACATCGTTATGAAAAAAACGGCGAAGCTGCGACGGGCTTAAACTGGCAGCCTCCAGCAATGAGGCATGGCTTAGCCGGTCAGCGACAATGCGGTCCTCTTTTGCCATCATCGCGGCAATGACCGCCTGATTAGCGGCAAAACCAGAGATAAACAGCAGTGCCCGCGAATAGCCCAGCCACTCGGCCAGTTCTTCTTCCAGCGCCTGATGTGCCACGCTATAACCGCTGACGTGACCGGAGCCGCCGCTACCGACGCCAAATTGCTCCGCACCCTGCTTCCAGGCACGGATAATTTGCGGATGATGGCTTAAACCTAAATAATCGTTACTGGAAAAGTTCAGATACTGGCGATCGTCCGCCACCAGCCAGCGTCCGGCTCCTTGCGCCACTGGATAACGGCGACGCAGGGCATCGGCAGCACGCCGCGCATCGAGCGCCGCGTTGATTTTCTCCTGCCAGCTCATAGTGCTGCCGCGTTGTAATATTCGTCAGTGTCCGGGGTCATCAGTGCCTGTTCCAGACGCTGCTGTTGTTCGTTATCGCCCGCCAGCACGGCAGTTTGCTGCGGATTTAGCCCCAGTTTGCGGAACAGTTGCAGGTCTTTATCTTCTTCCGGATTCGGCGTGGTTAGCAGTTTGCAACCGTAGAAAATCGAGTTTGCGCCAGCCATAAAGCACATTGCCTGAGTCTGTTCGTTCATCTGCTCGCGTCCGGCAGAAAGGCGTACGTAAGAGGTCGGCATCATGATCCGCGCTACGGCAATGGTGCGAATAAAATCAAAGGCATCGACATCATCGTTATCCGCCAGCGGCGTGCCTTTCACCTTCACCAGCATGTTGATTGGTACGCTTTCCGGCGGCGTCGGCAGGTTTGCCAGTTGCAGCAATAATCCGGCGCGATCTTTTACCGTTTCGCCTAAGCCCACAATGCCACCTGAGCAGACTTTGATCCCGGCATCGCGCACTTTTTCCAGCGTATCGAGGCGTTCCTGATAAGTGCGTGTGGTGATGATATTGCCGTAAAACTCCGGCGAGGTATCGAGGTTATGGTTGTAGTAATCCAGCCCGGCGTTCGCAAGGCGCTGCGCCTGAGATTCACTCAACGTACCCAGCGTCATACACGCCTCGAGGCCCATCGCTTTTACCCCTTGCACCATCTGCTCCAGGTACGGCATATCGCGTTCGTGGGGATTCTTCCACGCCGCGCCCATACAGAAGCGCGTCGATCCTGCCGCTTTCGCTTTGCGCGCCGACTCCAGCACCTGTTCAACTTCCATCAACCGCTCGGCTTCCAGCCCAGTTTTGTAGCGCGAGCTTTGCGGGCAGTATTTGCAATCTTCCGGACAAGCTCCGGTCTTAATCGACAGCAACGTGCTGACCTGCACCTGACGAGGATCGAAATGCTGGCGATGCACCTGCTGCGCTTCAAACAGCAGATCCAGCAACGGTTTTTCAAATAATTCTGTGACTTGCGACAATGTCCAGCGTGGGCGGTGAGCCATGGGGCTTCTCCAAAACGTGTTTTTTGTTGTTAATTCGGTGTAGACTCGTAAACCTAAATCTTTTCAATTTGGTTTACAAGTCGATTATGACAACGGACGATCTTGCCTTTGACCAACGCCATATCTGGCACCCATACACATCCATGACCTCCCCGCTACCGGTTTATCCGGTGGCGAGCGCCGAAGGTTGCGAGCTAATTTTGTCTGACGGCAGACGCCTGGTTGACGGTATGTCGTCCTGGTGGGCGGCGATCCACGGTTACAATCACCCGCAGCTTAATGCGGCGATGAAGTCGCAAATTGATGCCATGTCGCATGTGATGTTTGGCGGTATCACCCATGCGCCAGCCATTGAGCTGTGCCGCAAACTGGTGGCGATGACGCCGCAACCGCTGGAATGCGTTTTTCTCGCGGACTCCGGCTCCGTAGCGGTGGAAGTGGCGATGAAAATGGCGTTGCAGTACTGGCAGGCCAAAGGCGAAGCGCGCCAGCGTTTTCTGACCTTCCGCAATGGTTATCATGGCGATACCTTTGGCGCGATGTCGGTGTGCGATCCGGACAACTCAATGCACAGCCTGTGGAAAGGCTATCTGCCAGAAAACTTGTTTGCTCCCGCCCCGCAAAGCCGCATGGATGGTGAATGGGATGAGCGCGATATGGTGGGCTTTGCCCGCCTGATGGCGGCGCATCGTCATGAAATCGCGGCGGTGATCATTGAACCGATTGTCCAGGGCGCAGGCGGGATGCGAATGTACCATCCGGAATGGTTAAAACGAATCCGCAAAATGTGCGATCGCGAAGGTATCTTGCTGATTGCCGACGAGATCGCCACCGGATTTGGTCGTACCGGCAAACTGTTTGCCTGTGAACATGCAGAAATCGCGCCGGACATTTTGTGCCTCGGTAAAGCCTTAACCGGCGGCACAATGACCCTTTCCGCCACACTCACCACGCGCGAGGTTGCGGAAACCATCAGTAACGGCGAAGCCGGCTGCTTTATGCACGGGCCAACTTTTATGGGCAATCCGCTGGCCTGCGCAGCAGCAAACGCCAGCCTGGCGATTCTCGAATCTGGCGACTGGCAGCAGCAGGTGGCGGCTATTGAAGTACAGCTGCGCGAGCAACTGGCACCAGCCCGTGATGCCGAAATGGTTGCCGATGTGCGCGTACTGGGGGCAATCGGCGTGGTCGAAACCACTCATCCGGTGAATATGGCGGCGCTGCAAAAATTCTTTGTCGAACAGGGTGTCTGGATCCGGCCTTTTGGCAAGCTGATTTACCTGATGCCGCCCTATATTATTCTCCCGCAACAGTTGCAGCGTCTGACCGCAGCGGTTAACCGTGCGGTGCAGGATGAAACATTTTTTTGCCAATAACGGGAAGTCAGCGTGAGGGTTTCTGGCTACACTTTCTGCAAACTAGAAAGGAGGGTTCATGAAACTCATCAGTAACGATCTGCGCGATGGCGATAAGTTGCCGCATCGTCATGTCTTTAACGGCATGGGTTACGATGGCGATAATATTTCACCGCATCTGGCGTGGGATGATGTTCCTGCGGGAACGAAAAGTTTTGTTGTCACCTGCTACGACCCGGATGCGCCAACCGGCTCCGGCTGGTGGCACTGGGTAGTTGTTAATTTACCCGCTGATACCCGCGTATTACCGCAAGGGTTTGGCTCTGGTCTGGTAGCAATGCCAGACGGCGTTTTGCAGACGCGTACCGATTTTGGTAAAACCGGATACGATGGCGCAGCGCCGCCGAAAGGCGAAACCCATCGCTACATTTTTACCGTTCACGCGCTGGATGTAGAGCGTATTGATGTCGATGAAGGAGCCAGCGGCGCGATGGTCGGGTTTAACGTTCATTTCCACTCTCTGGCAAGCGCATCGATTACCGCGATGTTTAGTTAATCACTCTGCCAGATGGCGCAATGCTATCTGGTATCACTTAAAGGTATTAAAAACAACTTTTTGTCTTTTTACCTTCCCGTTTCGCTCAAGTTAGTATAAAAAAGCTGAACGTGAAACATTAAAAATCATTAATATCAATGCATTACAATATCTTTAGTCTAAAAAATAGACTACATAATGCTACAAAACACAACATATCCAGTCACTATGAATCAACCACTTAGATGGTATTAGTGACCTGTAACAGAGCATTAGCGCAAGGTGATTTTTTGTCCTCTTGCGCTAATTTTTTGTCATCAAACTTGTCGCACTCCAGAGAAGCACAAAGCCTTGCAATCCAGTGCAAATCTTTGTGTGCATCAGTTTTGTCTCATCAACCACAGCAAGTCATCGATCGATTGAGACTTGGATGATAGACTTCATGCCTTTCAGAACTCATTGATTAAATAAATGTTAAAGCTATTTGCAAAGTACACCACGATTGGTGTTCTGAACACACTTATACACTGGGTGGTTTTTGGTGTATGTATCTATGCCGCGCATACCAATCAGGCTCTGGCAAACTTCGCAGGTTTCGTTGTGGCTGTGAGTTTTAGCTTCTTCGCGAATGCAAAATTCACATTCAAAGCATCGACTACAACGATGCGATACATGTTATATGTCGGGTTCATGGGAACCTTGAGTATTGTCGTCGGGTGGGCTGCTGACAGATGCGCACTTCCCCCGATGGTCACTCTTATCACTTTCTCCGCCATCAGCCTGGTGTGCGGTTTCGTCTATTCAAAGTTCATTGTCTTTAGGGATGCGAAATGAAGATATCACTGGTCGTTCCTGTCTTCAATGAAGAAGAAGCGATACCAATTTTTTATAAAACGGTACGTGAATTCGAAGAGTTGAAGCCATATGAAGTAGAAATTGTTTTTATAAATGATGGTAGCAAAGACTCTACGGAGTCAATAATTAACGCTCTGGCTGTTTCTGATCCGCTAGTTGTTCCGCTGTCATTTACACGCAACTTTGGTAAAGAACCAGCATTGTTTGCAGGGTTAGACCATGTAACTGGCGATGCCGTGATTCCAATTGATGTTGACCTGCAAGACCCGATTGAGGTTATTCCTCATCTTCTTGAAAAGTGGCAGGCAGGTGCTGATATGGTGTTGGCAAAGCGTTCAGACCGCTCTACAGATGGACGTCTGAAGCGAAAAACTGCTGAGTGGTTCTATAAGCTCCACAATAAAATAAGCAACCCTAAAATTGAGGAAAATGTAGGCGATTTTCGCCTCATGTCCCGTGATATTGTTGAGAATATACGTCAATTACCAGAAAGAAACCTGTTTATGAAAGGTGTTCTCAGTTGGGTTGGTGGGCACACAGAGGTAGTTGAGTACGCTCGTGCTGAACGTGTAGCGGGAAGCTCTAAGTTTAATGGCTGGAAGTTGTGGAACCTTGCCCTTGAGGGGATAACCAGTTTTTCAACAGTGCCGCTACGGATATGGACATATCTTGGGATGGTTGTTGCAGGTTTCTCATTCATTTATGGCGCATGGATGATTCTGGACACGTTGGCTTTTGGAAATCCTGTGAGAGGGTACCCTTCACTTCTAGTGTCAATTCTTTTCCTTGGTGGGGTGCAGTTAATTGGAATTGGTGTTCTTGGGGAGTACATAGGAAGGATTTATACGGAAACCAAAGCAAGGCCACGGTATATAATCAAGAAAAACAGTACAAGGGAAGCAAAATGAAGATTAACACAAATGTAAGTGTAATTTACATCATTGCATTTGCTTTAGTGTATGCAATAGCAGTATACACTCCGTTGCATTCTGATGATTTTAGCTATTCTTTATTGAGCTTAGATTTCACTAACCACATAGCTCACTATTTATCATGGAGTGGTAGGTTTATAGCTGATTACACATCAAACATTCTATTACATATTGAGGATTATTATGTTCGCTCTGCAATTAATTCGCTACTGATCGTTGTCATTATTTATTTTATATCAGCACTACCATATGCCGCTACTGGAAGCAACCAAGTCAAAACAGTATTTCCAGTAATTTTCATGGTGTTTTGGTGTTTTAACCCCAATCTTGGGCAGTCTGTTTTTTGGATAGTTGGCAGTGCCAACTATTCATTAACTATGTTATTTGTAGTTTCTTTTCTATATTTCCTGTTAAAATGGAAAGATTCTTTAAACAAATATAAAACAGCATTTCTTTTATTTATAGGGATTCTGGCCGGATGCTCTAATGAAAGCGCCTCTGTTGCACTTTCATTTTTCTGCGTATTAATTATTTTTATTTCGCTCCTGATAAGCAAAAAGAACCTTATTAGCATTTGCTTACTGTGCTCTGGTGTTTTTGTAGGAAGTGCGCTGCTGATATTATCACCAGGAAACTTCAATAGAGCGCAGGATGTGTCCTTTCAGCAATGGTATAGTTGGCCTCTGTTAACAAGGTTTTTATACCACATTGAAGAACGGATGATGTATCCTTTACTTACCTTTGGCTTAATAATTGCTCTGTCATTTATATTTGCAGCAGCAATAGTTTTTCGTGACATCAAAGGAAGATTGGTAAGTAATGAAGCCTTGTATAGTTCCGCATTTTTCATTTGCTCATTAACAGCATTGATTTCTCTTGCTGGCTCTCCTTACACACCTCCAAGGTCATGGACTGGAGGTTTCTATTTCTCGTTAATGTCATTATCGTTCGTTATTAATTACTTAGCGCAAAATAAATCTATCATCACAAGGTCTTTGTATTCTTTGTCTATTGCCTCTCTAATGTTGTTATTTATAACATCATACTATTTCGTTTATCATTCATATAAGTCCGTCTCTTATCAAAATAAGATAAGGGATGCCATTGTATTAAATTCAAGGCAGTCTTCAATCGGTGAAACCATACTGCCTGATTTTTATTTCAGTAAGTTGCTAAATGCGAACGATAGGTTTGATGAATTTTTCAACCCAATGGCTTTCTCAAAGTATTACAACATAAATAGTGTAAAACTTGAAAAGGTAGATTTCGACTACTCTGTCATTATATCTGGCCATGTTATAAATAATGAACTGCAAGGAGAGAGCCTGCTCTCCCTTTACTATTCAGACACGAAAAGTTTTATGCCTTGCACCTTATCATTTGCCTTAAATGGGGATCAGCGAGAATTTAATGCTGATAAAAGTATTTCATTGAGTATCATTTTTAAAAATGGAGAAAGCGAAGCTCAAGACTTCAAGCCTTCGCCAGTAAACATTAATGGCAGACTATATATTGGCATGTCTGTTTATGGAATAAATATTAACAAAATTATCAAATTAGTAGTTAAACAAGAAAACAAAACAATTGGAATTTATTCCTTAAATTAACTACAGTTCAATAATTATTAGAGGGCGGCTAGCCGCCCTCTTTTTTATATACTACCTGCCGCTCTCCAGACTCCTCCGCCGGTATGAATCCATTTATAGTTATTCCCAGCTGTGGGTCTTATCAGCTCCCATCTAGCACCTTGGCTAAACTGTGTGACAGAGGAATCAGGAGGTAATTCCGCATAGACATGAGCAATTCCATTTACGAGGAACCCTGTTGCGGTCCAAGCAGTAACGCCCCAGATTGTATAGTTTCCGCCATAGTTTGAGAAATTTATCCATGACACTGCTGTCTCGCCCCATTTTACTCTCGATGCATCCGGGCAAACGGTATTGTTCAGATTGATCGTTGAATCATTAAGCTCAAAATACTTACTTGAAAAAGAACCATCAAATTCAGGGAGAAAACAAGCGCTCATTACTATTGCACACTGTGTAAATATGCAAGCTATATTACCAGCATCAAAAAACTTCACTCCTCTAAAAGAGTTAATGGTAACTCTTGACTGGTTGCACTCAAAAGCACTACCAGTTATATTCTCTGCCCCACACCCATTCATAACTATACTTGTGCAGCCCAAAAAGGCATAAGCAGAGCCATTAATATAATCTGCTGCCGTACATGTCAGCGTACTGTATGTTATATTAACAAAATGATAAGCAATTGATGACGCATTTTTAACATAAGTATTTGATATATTGAATGATGTACCTCCATTTTCAACAAAAAATCCCTTATTAACATTCTCAACTGTTATAGTTGACCATGACTGCAGCCAACTATCGCTGGTACGATATCCAATACCTACGTTTTTTACGTATAAATCTTGTAGCCTGACGTCATAACTGATACTGGAATAGATCCCGAATGCGCATGGAGTGATGGATGAGCATATTAAGCTCAATCCAATTATTCTGGTGCTTCTGACTTGATTACCTACTGGACCATTTGGACTACCAGACGTATCGCTATCCATATCTACCGCAACAATAAAGTCTTTGGAGAAGCTGTGTGGTACACCCT
>OATN01000218.1_pt1 | contig 24294 bp, 24 predicted proteins | sample 1501211 | NCBI WGS metagenome assembly OATN01 (sample SAMEA2579978, study PRJEB22360) | human gut metagenome | reverse complement strand
CGTTGGTCTACGGAGACGACGGCCAGAGACCAGATGTTCCTCGAGCTCTTCTTCGGCGAATCTGACTGAGTGTAGATTCCACGGTTTTCAGGATGTATCTAAAAAATCCATACCGCTTCAAAGCGGTGCACCAAAATAAAACCCCCGGAGCCTACGGAGGCTTTCGGGGGTTTCGAGGCAGGTTTCCCAGCGTCGAGGATTAGGCTTCCTTGCGGACCAGACGTTCCTTGATGCGGGCGGCCTTGCCAGAACGTTCGCGCAGGTAGTAGAGCTTGGCGCGGCGGACGTCGCCGTGGCGCTTCACTTCAATACCGGCGATCATCGGGGAGTAAAGCTGGAACGTACGTTCCACGCCTTCGCCCGACGAGATCTTGCGAACCGTGAAAGAAGAATTGAGACCGCGATTACGACGAGCGATAACGACGCCTTCGAAGGCCTGAACGCGCTTGCGCGAACCTTCAACCACGTTGACGGACACGATGACCGTGTCGCCAGCGCGGAAAGCGGGGATCGTCTTGCCAGCCGTGAGGCGAGCCATTTCTTCTTTTTCGAGAATCTCGATAAGATTCATTTTTAACTCCGTAGCCATCGTCATGCGGCCTGATTGTTAGGGGTTTAGCCCGCCGCCGAGAGGATGGGTTTGTTGATGAAGAACCCCGTTGAGATTAAGAACGGCGCCCTTCGGAAATATTCTTGGCCCCCATTGTGCGAAGGAACTTAACGTCCTCGCGCGTCAAGAGACCAGAAGAATCCGCGATTCTAATGAGATCCGGACGCGTACGCAACGTAAGCGCCAAACTTTTTTCTCTCGACCACTTTCCGATGTTTTTGTGATGGCCTGACAAAAGCACATCCGGCACCGGCATACCCCGCCAAACCTCTGGACGCGTGTAGTGCGGCGCATCCAGCAGACCAGTGGCAAAGCTTTCATCCGAAGCCGAAAGGTCCTTGATTGCCCCTGGAAGCTGACGCACCACAGCATCAATCAATGCACAGGCAGGCAGCTCTCCTCCGGAAAGAACAAAATCTCCAAGGCTGACCACTTCGTCGACATAGGACTCGAGAAAGCGCTCATCAATGCCTTCATAACGTCCGCAGACAAGCACAATCGGTTCTTTGGCTGCAGCGATTTCACGTACACGCGCATCTGTCAGGCGCGCCCCATTCGGGGCAAAACTCAAAACACGGCCGCAGTTGCCGGAGGCTCGGACAGCATCAATGGTCTGAGCCAGAGGCTCTGCCATCATGACCATGCCGGGACCGCCGCCAAAAGGACGGTCGTCAATCGTACGGTGAAGGTCCGTGGCGGTATCTCGAGGATTCCAGCAGTTGATTGACCACAGACCCCGCATGCGTGCCCGTGCGGTAATCCCGCAGTCACGCACAGCCGAAAAAATCTCGGGGAAAAGCGTTACGACGTCAAAGCGCATCGGTACCTCCTCAACGCCATGCCGGGTCCCAATCAAAGACAACGCGCTTTTCTTCAGGCTTCATCTCCACAACGTAGACATCTTTCACGTTGGGGATGAAAAAACGCTTCACAACCCCTGCTGCATCAACGTACTCAATCTCAAAAAGATCCTGTGCGCCGTTGGTGCCGATGGAAAGAATGGTGCCCAGTTTGACTCCATCCTTATTTACTGCCGTACATCCAACCAGATCAATCGCCCACACCGCATTTTCGCCCGCCTGCGGGAAATTGCTGCGAAGGACGCCCACCTTCACGCGGAGCGCATCCGCGCTTTCTTTGGATTCACAGCCGTCCCACTTAGCAATCAATCCTGCGCCGTGTCGGCGCAGTCCCTTGACGCGCACTGGCGTACGGACGCCGGCTGTATCCACCAACTCCCAATTGCGAGTGTGCTCAAGTACCTCTCCGGAAGCGAGCGGCGCAATGCGCACCCAGCCCTTGAAGCCGTATGCCCCGGCCGTACGGCCAAGTTCCACCCATTCATCAGGCGCATCGGTCGAATCGGCGGGCAATTCCGCATCGTGAATCAGTGTGCTGTCGGACGTCATGGCAAATTTTCCGAGTTGTAGAAATAGAGAAGCCCCGCAGACTTCAGGCGTAGATACCGGATTCAGAAGAACCGACGCCCTGGAGCTTTTGCTCCTGACGCTGCCGGATCCGATGTGCTTGGACACGAGAGGCACGACCGGCAGAGAGTTCGCTGAATCCGCACCAGAAGGGATGCGGGGCCTTTGCGCTGAGGTTTATCGCCTCAGTGCAGACTGCAGCAGAAATTATTCAGCAGCAGGGGCTTCAGCGGCGGGCTGAGCCTTGAATTCCTTCACGAGACGAGCAACCGTATCGGAGAGCTGAGCGCCATTGGACTGCCAGAAGGCAAGGCGTTCCAGATCAACCACCAGACGGGTAGCCTGACCGGCAGCAACCGGGTTGTAGTAGCCGAGACGTTCAATGAAACGACCATCACGACGGGTGCGGGAGTCGCAAACGTGGATGTTGAAGAACGGACGCTTCTTGGAGCCGCCGCGGGCGAGACGAACGATGACCATGAGTTACCTCTCAAATCATTGGTACAGTTAAATCCATCCGTACCCCCGTCCCGGGGAGAAACGAATGGGAAGAATGGGTTTGAACAAACCGCGGATCGCGGCTTCATTCAAGAAGCGCGATTCTACTTGAGGCGCCCAATACTCTGCAAGTCATTGCAGTGCTTTTTATCCTCTGCAGTTCTGCAGATTCAAAGGCGCCTCTCAGCAGAAAAACCGCTTGATCTTAAAGCTTCGCGGCAAGAGCCCTGCAAGTCTCAGCTGCGTCAGCAAGCAGACCATAATCGGCCGTTTCAAAAATCGGAGCCTCCGGATCATTGTTCACCGCAACGATCACCTTAGCGTCCTTGATGCCGGCTGTATGCTGAATAGCGCCGGAGATGCCGAAACCGATGTAAAGATCGGGGGCAATCATCTTACCTGTCTGCCCTACCTGCCAATCATTGGGACAAAGTCCCATATCGACGGCAGTACGGGTTGCCCCAACGGCGGCACCAATTTTATCGGCCAGCTTTTCAAGCGAAGAGAACCCAGCCTCATCAATAAGACCGCGCCCGCCGGCAACAACCACTTTGGCCGAGACGAGATCCGGACGGTCGCTTTCCGTTTCCGTAAAGCGCACAAACTGAGAGGCATCCCAATTAACAGCCTCTTCAGGCACGGTTATGTTTTCAATCCGCACCGGCATGTCGGCTTCAGGTAGGGCTGTTTACACCCCCCCCCGCCATGTCGCCTCCCCCAGCCGGCTCAAAGGCCGTCGTGCGAACCGCTCCGACCACCACATCTTCGTCGACCTCAACAGTTGCGAGAAGTGCACCGGCATAGATGCCGCGTACAAAGGTCTTTGGACCTTTTACGGCAACAACATCGGAGACCGCAGAACGGTCAAGCTGAGCCGCCACACGGGGCATGGCCGCTTTGCCAAGCGCCGTAGCGCAGAAAAAGATATGAGAGTAGCCCGGCGCTTCATGAGCCGCCGTATAGGCGAGCACCTCGGGCAACTCCTGAGCCAGTTTGGCATTCTGGGCAAGAAGCACCGTACGGACGCCCGCGATTTTCGCCGCTTCCTCAGCTACAGCTTCGCAGCCGTTTCCGGCAACGAGCACGTCAACGGCTTCCGTCATCTGGAGCAGCGCCGTTACCGCGCAGGCGGTCGCCGGACGAAGCTTCACATTGTCATGATCAGCAATTAAAAGCGCAGTCATTTCATTATTCCCCTTCAGAGCAGATGCACTTCATCGCGAAGCTTCTGGATCAATTCATCAACATTGGCAACCATTACCCCAGCCTTGCGTGCGGGCGGCGGTTCAACGCCAAGGAGTTTCTGGCGGGGAGCTGTATTAATGCCCAGGGATGCAAGCTCAACCGTTTCAACCGGTTTTTTGCGAGCCTTGGCCATAGACGGCAGCGTGACATAGCGAGGTTCAGCAAGACGCAGGTCCGCTGTCACGACTGCGGGGAGCGTGACTGAAATGGTCTGCGTACCCCCGTCGGTTTCGCGCGTGACGATCAGGCGGCCGTCAGCAAGCTCAATCTCGCTTGCAAACGCAGCCAGCGGAAGATTCAGGAGTTCCGAAAGCATCGGCCCGGTCTGTGCCGCATCATCATCAATCGCCTGCTTGCCCATCAGGATCAGGTCAGGCTTTTCGCGTTCAGCAATCTTGGCAAGGATCTTTGCAGCAGCAAGCGGCTCCATCATTTCATCGGTTGAGACATGAATAGAACGATCCGCCCCAATCGCCATCGCCGTGCGAAGCACATCAACTGACTTAGCACCGCCGATCGTAACCGCAACGACTTCTTGGACTTTTCCGGCTTCTTTGAGTTCAACCGCTTCCTCGACGGCAATCTCATCAAACGGATTGATCGCCATGCGGGCGAGCTTGGTGTCGGGACCCGAACGGTCCGGGAGCGGGCGCACTTTGACCTTGGCGTCAACGACCCGCTTCACAGCAACTAAGATCTTCATGAGAAATTCCAATGTGATTTGAATGCTGCGCTGCCGCCGACTCGAGGAAAAAACGAAGGCATACCCATGTCTCGTTTTTCCGAATTACGCGCGTAAGCGCAGACCGCCGCAGAGAGTGTCAAACAATAAAATGCCTGACGACCTGCAGCAGCACTGTTGTGCAAATGGACGAATGATTATAACGGCGCATTTTTCTAGAAAATGGCCGTAAAAAAAAGGATTTTCCTGACTAGCCTACCGGCATTACGAAGGGAGCCTCAAAACGCTTTTTGAGCAATCAAGCGGCAAGCGGCAGCACCGCGCAGGCCACCACCGCATAGCGCAGCCCCTTGCCCAATGCAATTAAAAGAAAACAGGGCAGCGCCTTGAGACGCAGCCATCCGGCAGCAATGGGCAGCGCATCGCCAAAGAGCGGCAGCCAGGTCATCAGCAGTGCCCAGTAGCCGTACTTATGAAGCCATGCCAATGCCTTCCCTTCTTTTTTCCGCTCCGGAATAAATCGCCCAATGCACCAGCCGGTCATCCCGCCCAATGCATTGCCGAGCATGGCTATGAGAACAAACTCAACCACCCGAGAGGGGGTTCCGGCGACGGCGCCGGCGAGCACCGCTTCCGATCCCCCCGGCAGCACTGTAGCGGAAATGAAGGCTGCGGCAAAAAGCGCAAACTCAATGTGTTCGCTGCGGAAAAGCTCCATGAGCCAAGCAACCCACGCTTCCATTTAGAAAAGATTTCCTTATCAATCTTCAGCGGAAAAGCGCCTTCATTTCGGCCGTGCGCTTGAGCGCCGCATTCACGGCCTCATCCATCATGCCGTCTATGTCACGGTTATTCATTACCTCAAGCGCTTTGGCAGTCGTACCGCCTTTGCTCGTAACGTTTTCACGAAGTTTGGAGAAAGCTTCTCCAGATTTGTCAGCCAATACCGCAGCGCCCAGAACGGTACCCAGCGCCAGCGCATGCGCAGCCTCCGGAGGAAGCCCCCGTTTGATGCCGGCTTTTTCCAAAGCTTCCATAAAGCGGAACACATAGGCAGGACCAGAACCCGGAATAGCGCCGACCAGATCGATATCGGCCTCTGTCTTCACCTCTACGACCTTGCCTGCAGCTGCCAGCACCTGTCGCGCTGCATTCGCTGCCGTATCGGAGATCCCTGCGGGGATCCACAGACCGGACACTCCCATACCCACCATTGCAGGCGTATTGGGCATCGCCCGCATCAGAGGATAGCCGTTAAGCCAATCCGCATATGCGGCGGCCTCAATACCGGCTGCAATTGTCAGTGCAGCGCCATCAGGATTAAGGAACGGCATCAAAGATGCCAGCGCAGTCTTCATCCCCTGAGGCTTCACGGCGAAAACCATTAAGTCACAGGATGCTGCCCATTCGCCGACGCCCGAATGCGTCTGCGCACCCAATGCCGCCAACCGCGCGAGTTTGTCTTCGTGGAGGTCCGTCACATGAACCTTGAGGTCGGAACGAGGTCCGCCCGCAAGGAGTCCCCCAATCAAAGCACCGGCCATATTGCCGCCGCCGAGAAAGCCGATCGTAAGCATCTTGATGCTCCTTGTCCTAAAGCGTATGGGTATTTATGAAAAATCCAGACCCTCAACAGAGGATGGAATGTCAACGGTCAATGTTCGCACAATCAAAGACTGAACTAATGATTCCCAGCAACCGCCGTTCCAAAAGAGCTCCGCAGAAGAAAGCTCCGAAGCAAAGCCAATCGCAAGTCCCTCCAGCATTCGTCACGGACGATGCGGTTTTCGGATAACGCTGACTCATCGCCCATGAGCTGAAGAAAAATAAACATTGTTTATCAACTCTCTCTTTTCTTCAAAAAATCTCATTAGCAATTCGTTTCGACTTCGAACTAAGGTTCTGGCAGTTTCCGTGCGCGACTTGCCGTATCGTGCCTGCAATCTTTTATAGGTGTTATCCCGCACCTTCCATTATTCATAATTGCATCATGAACAGCCGCAACCAATTTTTCTTTCAGCGCCGCACACTGCTTTCTGCCGCTTTGGGTGCTGTAGCCTTTTCCGCCATCGGTACGCCGCTTACCGTCTTCGCCGCTGCGGAATCTGACCCTGCCCAACAGCTTGACCGTATCAAAAAAGCCGGCGTCATCCGCATCGGCACGGAAGGCGTATTTGTGCCTTACAGCTATCACGATGAACAAGGTCGCCTGACAGGTTATGACGTGGAGCTGGCCAGAGCCGTTGCCGCAAAAATCGGCGTCCAAGCTCAGTTCATTGAATCGTCATGGGACTCGCTGCTCGCAGGCGTTGACGCCGGCCGATTCGACATCGTCGTCAATCAAGTTGAAGCCAGTGCAGCACGGCGAGCCAAATACGACTTTTCTGTCCCCTATACGTACGACCATACCGCAATTCTGGTACGCAGCGACAACAATGACATCAAGGGATTCGATGATCTTCGGGGCAAACGCGCCGCAGAATCTGCGACAGCCAATTCCAGCCGCATTGCGGAAGCACACGGCGCCGTTATTGTGGGGGTCCAAGACTTCTCTCAGGCCGTCGAACTTGTCGTAAGCAAACGTGCGGATACCGCACTTAATTCCGAACTGTCCATCGCGGACTTCCTGCGTAAGATGCCTGACGTCCCCGTCAAGGTGGTTGCCACTTCGACCGAAGCCGAGGAGATGTGCGTATTAATGCCCAAGGGCAGTCAGGCGCTGAAAGCGGCTATCGATGAAGCCATCGAGTCACTTCGCGCTGACGGCACGCTTTCGAAACTTTCCAAGCAGTTTCTCGGCCGTGACGTTGCGGTGAAATAACGTTTTTTTGGAGAAGCTGATCACAACAAGTGATCAGCTTCTCTTTTCATTCCCTTTTTGATCAGACGGAATAGCTGCGCGGACCAAAGATGGCACTGCCGATGCGCACCATGGTGGAACCCGCTTCAACGGCCTCCGTCAGATCGGCGCTCATTCCCATAGACAGGGTGTCGGCTTGCGGATACTTTTCCTGAAAAGCCTTGAAAAGGGATGCCATTGCCAATAGCGGCTTCATCTTCCCTTCGTACGTTTCAGCAGGAGCTGGAATGGACATTAAGCCGCGCAGCCGGAGCCGAGGAAGCTCTGAAACAGCCGCCGCAAGCGCGGGCAGCTCTTCCGGGGAAATGCCAGACTTGCTCGCCTCCGCGTCAACATTCACCTCAATCAAAACGTTGAGGGGCGGCAGATTATCCGGGCGCTGTGCGGACAGACGTTCAGCAATGCGCAAACGATCCACCGTCTGCACCCAATCGAAGCGCTCGGCAACCATGCGGCTCTTATTGGCCTGCAGCGGTCCGATGAAATGCCACTCCAAATGAAGTTCAGGATGGTTTGTACGAAACCAATCAATTTTTGTACAGCCTTCCTGAGCATAATTTTCGCCAAAGGCAAGCGCGCCGGCACGTGCGCATTCCAGAAGAGCCTCTTGGTTAAAAGTTTTCCCAACGGCCAAAAGCTTGACGCATCCCTGCGGCCGTCCCGCCTTCTCTTCGGCTTCAGACAGCATCTGCTTTACGTGTGCAAGCCGCTTTTCCAAGCCTGGCTGAAGTTCGCTCATTGTTTTTCCTTTTCATAAACAGCACCGCAGTTCTCCAATACGGCGCGATAAGTCGAGAAAGTGTACCGCCAGTCGGGCCGCTTATCCCAATCTTTGAGCAATATCAAACAAATCTCATCTTATTTGTTTTCAGAAACCGTTCTGAACATCCTTTTGATCCTCATGTCTGAACAATATACCCTAGCAATGGATCATTTTATGATGCAAATACATTTGAATTGGCTGTCTAAGAGGTGAAATAACAAATTCAAATAAGATCACATTCAGCTAAAAAACCGGCATATGCCCCTCACAATATTGTGAATACATAGTTAATATATTGATTTTTAATCAATATAAATATTTAAGTCACAGTGGATCATTTTCATAAGATCAATATTTGATCTTCTTAGATGTATTTGCCATAAACTTGTAGTGAAGAAAGATGACTTTATCTTGATGAGAGACTTCTCTTCAATCTGAGGAGGAGACCATTCCTTTCAAGAAGAGGGGCCAAGGCCGAGCCCCGCATTTTTCCCGTAATCCATTTTCTGCTTCACTTTGTTCTCGAGCAGTCCGAGAACCTCCAAAGGAGGTTGACATGACGTTTCCCTTTGCAGCCCGAACCAACGCACCCAATACGCGCGCAGCTTCAATGGAGCCTTTGGAAGTTCTCCTCTCAACCCATAATCCCCAAGTCGACAAACTGCTCGGCGGCGGATTCCCTTGCAAGGGATTTGTTGAGCTGCTCACAACCGGCGAACGGCGCGGCGAAATCTCTCTGCTGATTCATGCGCTCACTCATGTGAAGCGCGTGGTATGGATCCTCCCGCCGCAGGGCTTCACGCCATATGCCCCCGCTTTCGAGGCGGCTGGCATTGATCTTTCCCGCCAGCTTTTCGTAGTGCCGGCATCACCCGAAGAAGCATTTCGCTGCGCCGAAGCTGCAGTCACTTCTGTGAAAGCCGATGCTGTTGTTGCATGGCTTGCGCCGTTCGCTCGAGACGAAGACCGGCGCGCGGTGTCGCGCCTTGCACTTGCTTGTACTTCTCGAAATGTTGTCTTATTCGGCATTCGCCCAGCTTCGCTTGCATGCTTACCGCTGACGGCCGATCTCCGTGTTCAGTTTTCCCCCGTGCATAAGGGACCAGAAATCCTGTCTCGCATTCGGACACTGCGGCGCCGCACCTTTATCAACGCGTCCGCATCAGCCGAAATACCGCTTTTTGCGCAAGCTGCTGAACCTGCAAAGCCTTATGACCGCCAATCAACTCCTCTGCAGCACAGCCTTTTCCCTGAACTTATCCCTGCTTAGTTCATCTGCATCCACTTCATCGACTGTCGTCCGCACCAACTGATCCCAAATTCACTATGGCTATTCCTGCTTCAGAACAATGGACTGCACTCTTTCTCCCTCAACTGCTCTTTGCGGCCGATCCGGAACGCCTGCACTCGAGAGGACCTACCCCGACAGCTCTTCTTATTGAAGATCGTATTGCTGCGCGAAACCGCGAAGCGGTTCGGTTGGGTGTGCGTCGATTTATGAATGCCAAAGAAGCCCTCTTACAAACGCCCGCCCTGCAGCTCGAACGCTCCGGACAGCTCATTGGTCAGGAGCTTTCGAGCATCCTGCTTTCTATCGCCCAGTCATTTGGTGCGGCGCTGCTCTTGCAGGCTCCTAATTCCGGCGCTGCCGCCATCATTGTGAATACCGATCAGAGTGCTGCACAGCTCTTACTTGACACTGTTCTCCGTTTGAAATTTGAAGCTTTTGGCGGCAGCGGCAGCTCCCCCTTGAATGCGTTGAATGCTGCCGTCGAGGAAGCCAAATCCGTTCATGCAGATTACGATGCCCAAGCGCTTTTAATGCATACCGTTCTTAAAGAGAACCTCATTGCGAAGCATGCTCCGGAAACCTTCCGCCTGCGTATCGGCGTTCCTTCTTTTAACTTCAAACTCCAGCTCGAGCGTCTTGAAGCAGCGTTTGCTGCGTGGACAAAGAACGTCAAAACCAATGCTGTTTCCTGCACAATCCGCGCCTACGATCCGGTCGGCCGCATCCTGCACACCTCGTCTGTACTGGGCGGCAATCTTTTGATCCCAATAGGCAAGTCTGCGGCAGCGGGTCGCATCAGGCTGCACAAACTTTTGTACAAAGCGGTCCTTGAAGAACAAGCCGCCAATCTGGAGCTGGAAGTCGTCCCCTTTCGTCAGACAGCAGGCGGAGAAACCGCAACCTCCCCGCTGGTTCGCTCACTCACCCAAATCGTTGGCCATTCGCGCGTCTATCAATTAGCGCTGACTGGAGACCTGCGGCCAGAAGCTGCGCAGCAGCGCGTACCCGCCCTTAATTTGTCCGGCTCGGCACATCAGCGCGAACCGCTGCCCGCATATGCCCATATCCTTCAAGCTTCGGCAGCTGACCTTCCGCCCATTGAAATTTTTCCTGAAATTCAGTCATTGCCGACCTCAGGAGGGCTTCCAATATTCAATGGTCCGCTTGAATTGCTCGATGGTCCTAAACGACTATCATCGGCAGCAAAAGATCCTCGCAGGTATTATCGAGCCCGCAGTGCAACTGGAGAGCTGCTGTGGATTTTTCAAGATCTTCAAAACCGCCGCTGGTTCCTGCAAGGTCGATTTGCCTAACGACGATTACACCGCTCTCGCCTATGAATAATGGTAGATTTGGCAGATTTTTCTGCAGCTGCTGTGTCACACGGTTAAGACGGCACAAACAAAGAGGATGTGCCGAAATCTTGAGTGCTGACAAAAAAGCAAATGCCCTTCGTTCACGGCGGCGAATGTGCCAGTGCCTCTGAAACAGGCGCAATATCAAGAGCCCTTTTCTTCCGACACGTTTTTGCAGCAGCCTACAGACGATTGATTTATTTTCAACAGTATTCAAACTCATGACGGAAGCTATTCACCCGGTCTTGCTGCACAGCTGCTGCGCCCCATGCTCAAGCGCCATTCTTGAATGGCTGACGCAGAACGGATACGCACCTACGGTTTTTTACTTCAACCCAAACATTTTCCCGGCACAAGAGTATCTGACTCGCAAAAACGAATGCCAGCAGTACTGCCGCAAACTCGGCATTCCTTTTGTGGACGGCGACTACGATCACGCGTTGTGGCGCGAAGCGGTCAAAGGGCTTGAGCATGAACCCGAAAGAGGTCTTCGCTGCCGCGCGTGCTTTGGCGTGCGCATGCTTGCAACCGCAAAATGCGCTCAGCGGCTGGGCATCGAATCATTTACAACAACTCTGGCGGGCAGCCGCTGGAAGCGGCTTGATCAAATCCGAGAAGCTGCCGAAGAGGCGGCGCGTCTTACTCCCGGCACTCGCTATTGGGATATGAATTGGCGAAAGGGCGGTCTTCAGCAGCGCCGAGGCGAACTGCTGGCTCAGGAAGGCTTCTACAACCAACTCTGGTGCGGGTGCGAATTTTCCATGGGACACCTCACCATGCGGGCCCCGGAAGAACTTCCTTCATATGTACGGGATTTCGTGAAACAACTCGGCAGCGCAAAAAACAAAGATGAGACTCTACCAGCCTCGCCCTCGCCCGTACAGTAGCCGATTGTTCCGCCCAACCATCTGAACGTTTAAAAAAACGACGCTCTGGAAGGAGAGAAGCCAGAGCGTCGTTCATAAGCGTCATCGGCCAAAAACGGCTTAAGACCCTTTTTTATGCAGAAGCAATCTAAATAAATGCTTCTGTATTACCCAATCTTATTTGGCATGATTGAAGGCTTTCTGTACGCGGAACGGCATAGCCTGATAGCCCATCGACCCATTAATGCGGATTTCAACTGCAGGCTCAGTTGAACCCCACTTGAATTCCTGCAGATAGGGAGATGGCGCTCCGACCGCCTTACCCTTCACAAGCACCATTTCCGGCGTGGCGGAATAAACCATGATCGAGTCCTTGTCGTCCTCATACTGCGTGAGCGATGTCACCGGGCTGTACCAGCTGTGACCGCGCTCTTTGCCGTATTCCCAAAGCTGTTCGACGGTGCGCTTTTCCTGATCAACCTTGAAAACGACGGCGCGCGAATATTTCATTTCAGGCAGCGCCGGCTGTTCGAGCCCGCGTCCATCGCCGTTGTCAAATGCAGTCACATAAACGAAACGCTTATCGGACTTCGAATCAATGCGGAATGCGGTGTGCTGCGTCCAGGTCCAGTCAAAGTTTGTCCCTTCACACTTGCCCTGCTGGCACTTGAGGGGCTTGCCGTCCTTATCGACCGGCGTCAGAACCTTATCGGACCACTTGGCCTGCCAGCCGTCCGGAGCGCCTAAAATCCACTTGACCTGCTTATCGCGGCCGATTTTGATAATCGCGGACTGATGACGCGAGGAAATGATGATGGAGTCGTCCGTCGGGTCATAGTCGACAGAGTTGACATGTGCCCAGTTGCGGCCGATGCCAACGCCCGTAATGTCGCCGAAGTGCTCTTCCTTATCCATTGCCGCAAGATCTGCACTCGAGAGTGTCTTGCCGGCGCTGTCGGCATCAAGATTCAAGCAGACAGCCCCCTGGTCGAGCGATTTGATAACGACATCGCGGTACGGATCCAGAATTTCCCACAAGCGCCAATCGTCAACCACTCGGCCGGCAGGCGTAACTTCCACGATAACGTCACGCACCGTGCGGACATTTCGGCCGTCAGGACGTTTCACATCGTTGGCCGCTACACGCAGCAAATAGTTGCCGTTCTGGGCCTGATCAAACGAATGTGAGAAGTCGGCGTAACCTGCAGGCAGGCGGCGATTGAAAATCTCGCGTCCCATAATGTCGTACTTGACATAACGCTGCCCGTAGCCCCATGTGAGTGCGCCGTCGGCACCCTGCTGGAAGCCCATCATCACACCGCCGTGATAAACATTTTCCATGTCATAGATGGAATCCACGTTCATGTACCAGCGTACGGCGCCGGTCGCGTCAATAATGGCGTTCTGCGGGTAGAAGCACCATTCGAGCGCACCGCCCGAAGGGTTGTTCCAAACAACGCGCGAACCTTTGGGCGGAGAAACGAGCAGATTGTTGACGAGGTAGAGGCGGTCCTTAAATTCACCGTCCATCTTGACGACCTTCGTGTCAAACATGGTGGATTTCTGCGAGACCGTACCGTTGCCTTCTGTATAAACAGGAGGCGCATAGATCTGATAGCTTTCGCTGATCTTTTTCTGTTCGCCCTTGAGATCGGTGCGGGTGTAGGAGACCTCAACCGTATTCACATAGTCAGGATAAAGACCGAAAACCGGAATGCCGCCGTGAGTCAGGACTTCGCTGCGATCAACGTCGTACTTAATCTCCGAGCCATTAGGCTTAGGAACAATGCGTACTGAGACATCTGAGAGTGCATAGCCGCCTGAACGAATAATCGCTGTGAGCGGCGCAATCTTGTAGGGATTCGTGATGACTTCGCCGATTTGACCCTGTTTGGCATATTTCACTGCCGCGCCGGAAGCGCCGCCAGCCGCCATAGAAGTCGCGGGCACCATGGTCGCAGCGAAGAGAGAAAGGACGGAAACGGCAATCGCGGTTTTACTGATGCGCATTAATATCTCCTTTGGTCGAAAATAATTGAGCGTTGAAGTGTTTCCAATCAGAATTCCGAGATTCTGAACACTTCTAAAAACTTTCTTAAGCGTCAAAAAGATCTTATAGATCATTCATTTTTATGAATATTCACGCTTCTCATCGCTGAAATTGCGCCTTTAGCATCTTGGACTTTTGCAAAATGCAACTCGACCGAACACCGCCTTATTCTTCGCTGCTTTTATTGAAAACACTGTGTGAGAAGCGCAATCTCGCAGCGGCAGCCGAAGTACTTGGTCTGTCGGCTTCGTCAGCGAGCCGCCACCTGAGCGAAATGCGGGAGCTTTTTGACGACAAGCTTTTCACACGATTCCCCGGCGGCTTAGTGCCTACCCGCCGAGCACTGGAAATTGCGGCGCAGTCCGAGCCGATTCTGGACGGCTATGCCGCGCTCATGCGTCCCGCACGCTTTAATCCTGCGGAAATGACGCGGGAAGTGCGCATCGGCTGCGCCGACAATGCTCCTTTTTCGCTTTTCCCAAAATTCGCCGACTGCCTTCTTCAGCAGGCACCTAACATCACGATTTCATTTCTGCCGCTAGCCGAAGATCGATTTCTTCAGCTTTCAAGCGGCGAACTGGATTTTGTGGTTTCGCCAGTGATGGCAGTTCCGCCGGGTTTGCGCAGCATCGTGATTGGACGCAATGAATATGTGCTTGCAGCAGGATTTGGCAGTCCGCTGGCCGCTGAAAGCCGCACTTCGCCGCTCTCGACCGAGCGAGTGCTGCAGGAATCTTTTGCTGATGTCTGCTTTCGAACTCAGCCGGGAGCCCCTTATACGACGCTTCGAGAAATCGCTTTTCCCGATTGGCGTGAGGCGCGGTCATCACTGCGCACCACAAATTTTCTTTCCGCGGTGACGACTTTAAGCTCGAGCCGTCTCATCATGGTGCTGCCGAAGAAAACCGCTGATACGCTCGCCAATGCCGGTCTAGTAGCGATTGTTGAAACCCAAGCCAAAAGCGTCGTTCAGACGCCGCATCTCATCTGGCACCATCGCACAGATCAGGACCTCGCCATGCAGTGGGTGCGCTCCGTACTCCTTTCTTCGGCGCAAGAGACTTAAAAACAGCCTGCTGAATCTTCGATTAGATTCAGACCGGTGAAAGCTGCGCCCTGTAGTCTTGTGAAAGCCTAAAATAACTAGTTTCACCCATCGAGCCGCCAGAAGCCGCCTGTGTGTCATAGTCTGTTGCTTCATGAGCCGACCGACAATACAACCCATCCTCTTCAAGAAGGACAACCATGAAGGAAATTCGCACCCGCATTGCGCCGAGCCCTACCGGCATGATGCACCTTGGAACCGCCCGAACGGCGATCTACTGCTGGGCAGTCGCCCGCCATTTCGGCGGCAAATTCCTGCTGCGCATTGAGGATACCGATCAAGTACGTTCCACAAAGGAAGCGGTGCAGGTCATTCTCGACGGCATGAAGTGGCTCAATCTCGATTACGACGAAGGTCCTGTCTATCAGATGGACCGCCTTGCTCGATATCAGGAAGTCGTCGACGAAATGCTCGCGGACGGCCGCGCCTACTATTGCTACGCCACTCCCGAAGAACTCGACGCTCTGCGCGAGCAGCAGCGTGCCGCCGGTCTCAAGCCTCGCTATGACGGCCGCTGGCGTCCGGAAAACTGCGTGGGACGCCCCATTCCCGAAGGCGTAAAGCCCGTCATCCGATTCCGCAATCCTGATGAAGGCTCCGTGACCTGGAACGATGCCGTCTACGGCCCCATCACCGTGTCGAACGCCGAGCTCGATGACCTCATCATCATGCGCAACGGCATCCCGACCTATAACTTCGCCGTGGTGGTAGACGACTGGGATATGAAGGTGAGTCATGTCATCCGCGGCGCGGACCACATCAACAATACGCCTCGGCAGATCAACATCTACAAAGCCTTGGGCGCGGAAATTCCGGTTTTTGCGCACCTCCCGCTCATCTGCGGACAAGACGGTCAGAAGCTTTCGAAGCGCCATGGCACGGTTTCTGTGCTTGAATACGAAAAACAGGGCTATCTGCCCGAAGCGATTTTCAATTACCTCGCGCGCCTCGGCTGGGGCCATGGGAATATGGAGAAATTCTCGCGTGAAGAGCTTGCCGAAGTGTTCGACCTCTCCGACTGCTCGAGAGCTTCCGCCCGCATTGACTGGAAGAAGCTCGAATGGCTTAACGGTCAGTACATGAAGGAAGCCGATGACGATCGCCTCGCCAAGCTGGTGGCTTCGCGCATCGAGGCCCGCGGAGGCATCATCGCCAACGGTCCGGATCTCGCGAGCGTCTGCGGGCTGCTCAAGTCCCGCAGCGCCACGCTCGAAAAACTCGCTGAAGCTGCGCTCTTCTTCTACGCCGAAAATGCCGTCAACGCTGAAGAAGCCGCTAAGGTTCTCGCCGACGGCGGACGCGAAGCGCTTGAACTCTTTGCCCAGAAACTCAAAGCGCTTGATGCGGAAACGCCTGAAAACGTTTATCACTGCATTCAGGAAGTGATGGCCGAACGCAGCATTCCGATGAAGATTCTTGCCAACCCGCTGCGCGTCCTCGTCTGCCGCGCTAACCGCACGCCGCAGATTGACCGCACGCTCTGTCTTATTGGCCGTGACAAGGTACTGGCCCGTATCGCTGAAGGGTTGGCTTAATTTTTAGCCGCCTCTTGCGGAGAAAGATGCTTTCACATATAATTCGCTTTCTCCGCAAAGACGTCCCCATCGTCTAGTGGTTAGGACGGCAGCCTCTCACGTTGTCAACATCGGTTCGAATCCGATTGGGGACGCCATTCAAAGATACCTGTCAGGCAGTTGCCTCGACAGTTTTTTTTGTTTTCCAAGGCAGAAAACAAATTTGAGATTTTTGTTCACAAAGTGATTGTCCCGCAATCATTTCGGCAGACTATTCTTGCAAGTATTAAAAATATCCTTGCAAGGATTCAAGATGATTAAAAATCTCGAAAAAAGTACTGTCATCAAACTGAAGGATCAAGTTCCTTACCTCGCGGGGCAAGTTGTCAGCAAGACGCTTGCACAGAACGATTCTCTGAGCTTAACGGTCTTCTCTTTCGATAAAGGAGAAGAAATCAGCACGCATCAGTCCGGCGGCGACGCGATGGTGACGGTTCTTGAAGGTACCGGACGGTTCACGATTGACGGAGAGCCGCACCTCGTTAAAGAAGGCGAAACCATCGTCATGCCGGCCAAACATCCGCATGCGGTGTACGGTGAAGAGCGCTTCAAAATGCTTTTGACGGTTGTCTTCTAAAAGATCGAAGACCAGCCCATCTAGAGAGAGGCGGCATCGAGCTGCCTCTCCTTCAAAAAGGAGACGCGACTCCTCACTCTTCCTTATCCAAGCGATGTTTGCCGCCATGGCGCCCCGCTGTCACCACACGCACATCGCCCTGACGTTCAGCACGGCGACGGCGCGCCTCTTTAGGGTCTACCAAGAGCGGCGCAGAAATTTCCAGCCGGTCCCCGTCATGAAGCACCGTCATCACGTCCGCCCGACGGCCGAAAACAGATAGTCCTTCTCCTGACGCCAACTTTCGACCGGCCTGAGCGAGCGCCTCCTCCGCAATGACGCCGTCCTCGAGATCGAGTTCACGCTCCTTGGCGTGCGTTGCGCCGCCTTCAGCCCAAATTTCACACAACGTGATGCGCATGTCGGTCTCCAAAACAGAAAAACGATAGAATTTACAGCCTTGCGGCACGTAAAGCAATGCCGCCCAGCTTCGGAGCTGCCCATCCTGCCCAACTTGCAGGCGTGAGGTCAGCAGCCGAAATACTTTGAAAAAGGAGGCCGTCATGGCCGCCAACAGCAATAAAAAAACAACCAAAAATACCCAGCCGCGCATTCTGAATAAGCGCGCAACCTACGACTACGCCATTGAGGAGCGCTACGAAGCAGGGCTCGTCCTCCATGGCTGGGAAGTCAAAAGCGTTCGCGCCGGCCGCGCCCAAATTAACCTTGCCCACATCTACATTCGTGACGGCGAGTTGTTTCTCTGCAATGCACATATGAATCCGGCAGACCAAGCCTGCACGCACGAAACGCTTGAAACGAATCGTACGCGCAAGCTCCTGATGCATCGCCGTGAAATCATGAAGCTGATCGGCCGAGTGGAGCGTCAAAGCTACACCTTAGTGCCGCTCAACCTGCACTTCAAAAACGGCCGCGTCAAGGTTGATCTCGCACTTGCCCGCGGCAAGCGGGAATACGAAAAGCGCGATGACGAAAGCAAGAAGGAATGGAAACGCGAGCAGGAACGCATCATGAAAAAGGATGCTCGCGGCCGCCACATTCTCAACGGTTAATGCGGCACTGAAATGCTCAATATCTGACTGGAGGCTTTTGTCATGCGCTTGAAGAACACTTTTGCCAAACCCTCAGGAGTTGCCAGCGGTCTTCTTCTGAGCGGGCTGCTCGCATTGAACGGGGTTGAGGCTCGGCTCGTTTCGGATGACAACGGCACCTCAGTTGATGTGCCTGAACACATCAGCCGCATCGTCGTTACGAATATTCTGCCGCTGGCCTCCGCCGTCACAATGTATCTGGGCGACGGCTCGCGCATTGTCGGCATGCATCCGGCCAGTATGTCAGCGGCGAAATCTGGACTTTTGGGTGAGCTTCACCCAGAGGTGCTTCAGGCTGATACGCACTTCATTCAGGGCGCAAACCTTAACCTGGAATCGCTCATGGCTTTAAAGCCTGATCTTGTGCTCGTCAATGCCTCCGATCGCCGCATGCTTGATCGGGTGCGCGCTGCCGGCCTCACTGCTTTCGGTATCAGTGCGGTGAAGTGGCACTATGACGTAGAAGCCACCTATGAGGGCTGGATGCGATCCCTGAAGGCGCTTTTTCCGGATGCCAAAGCCAATTCTGCGGCGATGGCCGAAAAATTCCGGCACTACCGCACCCTCATCGCTGAACGGACGTCCAACCTTTCAGACGCTCAGCGCCGTACCGTTCTCTTCATTGTCCGCACGGATGCTCGTCAGCTGGTGGTGTCAGGTGAAAAATTCTTCGGCGAATACTGGGCCAAAGCGGTCGGCGCTAAAAATGCCGCTCATGAGCTTAAAGCCGAAAACGCCAATGCCGTCGTCACGATGGAAAGCATTTATGCATGGAATCCAGACATTGTGCTTCTCACCAACTTCACGCCGCTCCAGCCCAATGATCTGATTGAAGGCCGCGATGCCGGCCGTGATTGGACGTCCGTCAAAGCCGTGAAGGACGGGCGCGTTTATAAAATGCCGCTCGGCCTTTACCGTTCCTTTACGCCGACAGCGGACACGCCGCTCACGCTTTTGTGGCTCGCAAAGACCATTTATCCGGAACGCTTTGCCGATATTGATCTTCAGGCCGAAACCGAGCATTTTTACCGCGATGTTTTCGGTTTGTCGCTCACAGAGGCGCAAATCAAAACCATCTATGCACCACAGGCCCGAGCCTCGGTCGGTCTGACAGGCTCAGTAAGAAGCTCGCGCTGATCCGATAACCTCGGGTGCAAACCATGCACGAATCCGTTGTTGACCCGCAGCCTGCGCCCAATTCCGCCGATCTTGCTGCTGAGAATCGGCGCCGTACCGCGCTCAAACTCCTCGGCATCGCTGCGGTTATAGCCGCTGCAGCCGTTTTTTCGCTCTGCGCCGGGAATCGCCAGGCCTGAAGAGGGTGTGTTTATAGCCGCTGCAGCCGTTTTTTCGCTCTGCGCCGGCCGCTACGGCCTCTCCATCGCCGACATTCTTGACGCACTTCTCCATCCCAATGCCGGCACAGCCGCATCCAATGTCGTCTGGCATGTTCGCCTGCCGCGCATCTTGCTTGCGCTCTTGGCGGGAGGCGGTCTAGCCCTATCCGGCGCAGCGTTTCAAGCGCTTTTTGCTAATCCGCTGGCCGCCCCGGATACCTTGGGGGTTGCGACTGGCGCCTCCTTTGGGGCCGTCCTGGCGATTCTCTTTGGCCTCCCTGCCGCCGGCATTCAGATGGGCGCCGTTCTCTCCGGCGCTGCCGCCATACTGCTGGTGATGCTCGTAAGCCGCACCCGGCCCGGAGAATCCGGCTCCATCTTGATGATTGTGCTTTCCGGCATGGTTGTCGGCGCACTCTTCACGGCTTTCGTCGGCATTGTGAAATTTGCCGCTGATCCGCAGGATGCACTGCCTTCAATCACCTTCTGGATCATGGGATCCCTCACGGGGGCGGGACTGCCGCAGATCCTTGCCTGCCTGCCGCTGCTTGTCATCGGCTCTGCCGTTCTGCTGCTGCTTCGCTGGCGGCTTAACATTCTGGCGCTTCCCGCTGATGAAGCGGCAAGCTTCGGCGTCAATACCCAAGCGCTTCGCTGGACGGTGATTCTGGCCGCTACTGTCGTGACGGCCTCCGTCGTTTCGATCTGCGGCCTGATCGGCTGGGTAGGCCTCCTGGTGCCGCATGCTGCACGCATGCTCTTTGGAAGCGCCAATGAACGCGTTCTGCCGGCTTGTCTGCTTTTAGGCGGACTGTTCCTTTTGCTCATCGATACGGCTGCCCGCTCTTTATCAGAAGCGGAGATTCCAGTCTCTATCCTCACGGCGATCGTCGGTGCGCCGGTATTCATCCTGCTGCTTCGCCGTACCGGCGGACGGTTCGGTTAAAGGGGGCCGCCCGATGCAAATCGAAGTTCGCAACGGTGCCTTTCACTACCCTAATGGGAAAAGCGTTCTGCAAAGCGTGAATTTCAGCTTCGACGGCCGCGGCGTCTTTGCCGTGCTCGGACCAAACGGAGCAGGAAAAACAACGCTCCTTAAGTGCCTTCTCGGCCTGCTGCCTTGGAGTTCCGGCGCCTCGTTCTTCAACGGACGAGATCGCCGAGAGTGGTCAACGCGTGAATTTTGGCGCCGCACAGCGTATGTGCCGCAGGCTCGAGCGTCTGCGTTCGCCCCGTTGACTCTGCGAGAACTGGTTGTGCTCGGCAGAAGCGCGAGAATCGGCGCCTTCTCGCAGCCGAGCCGCACCGACTGGACGGCTTGCGACCATGCCATGGAGCTTGTCGGTATCCGTGTGCTGGCTGAGCGCCTCACTACCGAGGTCTCTGGAGGACAGCTCCAGCTTGCCTACATCGCACGTGCTTTGGCTGCAGAACCAGAACTCCTCGTACTGGACGAACCTGAAAGCAGCCTTGACTTCAAAAATCAAGCCGCAGTGCTCAATGTCATTGATCAGCTGACGAGTTCAGGTCTGGGGGTCATCCTCAACACACACTTCCCCGCCCATGCTCTCGCTCGTGCAGCTTCCGGCATCCTCGTCCCGCAGGGGAAGCCGCCGATCTTTGGAACGGCCGCAGAGCTCTTTTCAGAGGCAAAGCTTTCAGCGCTGTTTGGCATCGACGTCCGCATCCGCACGCTTGATTTCGACGGTCGACAGACCCCGGTTGTCGCCGCCGTCTCCTGAGCCGCAATCCTTACTGCGGACAACTCGGACGGTGCACACTGCTTGTCGCCAGTTGCCGCAGCAGCACGCGCTCTGTTCGCAAAAAACTTTTTTCTGCAATCAGCGTTTTTGTTATTAACCAGCTTTTCAAAAGAACGAATTGAGTAAAAACATCTAGTTCACACCTCAAATATTCATCCTTTCTTTGAACATTCCTTGACAATATCGAGGTTGAGGGGTATGTTTTTCGACATTCGGCAGAATGAGGAGTCTGCCCGAGACTACACAACCACCATCCTCAAAAGAAAGAACGAAGGAATTTCCAAAATGGCCGACAACCGAGTCATCATCTTCGATACGACGCTGCGCGACGGTGAACAGGCTCTGCCTCAGAGTCTCTCCATGCGTCAGAAACTGCAGATCGCGCTCGCGCTCGAAGAGCTCGGCGTGGACGTCATTGAAGCAGGCTTCCCTGTTTCGAGTCAGGGCGACTTTGAGAGCGTTCAGACGATTGCTCAAACACTGAAGCGCTCCATCCCATGCGGTCTGTCGCGCGCGATACTCAAAGACGTTGAATGTGCCGGCGAAGCTTTGAAAGTTGCCGAGCACTTCCGCATCCATACCTTTATCGCCACTTCATCCATTCATGTGAAGGATAAGCTCCGCAAATCCTTTGACGATGTTCTGGCCATGGGCGTCGCTGCCGTCAAATGCGCCCGCCAATATACCGACGATGTGGAATTTTCATGCGAAGACGCGGGCCGCACGCCGATCGATCAGCTTTGCCGCATGGTTGAAGAAGCCATTGAAGCCGGCGCTACCACCATCAATATTCCTGACACCGTGGGCTACACGGTGCCGATGGAGTTCGGCGGCATCATTTCTCAAATTCTGAACCGCGTCCCCAATATTGATAAGGCTGTGCTCTCTGTACACTGCCACAATGATCTCGGCATGGCCACTGCCAATTCACTCACAGCCGTGCAGATGGGGGCGCGCCAGATCGAATGCTGCATGAACGGCTTGGGCGAACGGGCAGGCAACTGCTCTCTCGAAGAGGTCGCTACCGCTATCCGTCTGCGCGGCAAAGTTTTGGGCGGCGTTGAAACCGGCATCGTATCGAAAAATATTGCCCGCACCTCAATGCTCGTCTCTAAGATCTGCCACGAACCTGTCCCTGCCCACAAAGCTATTGTCGGTTCAAACGCCTTCTCTCACAGCTCCGGCATTCATCAGGACGGCGTCCTTAAGAACCGCGAAACCTACGAGATTCTCACGCCGGAATCCGTGGGCTTTGCGAGCAATACGATGTTGATGACGGCACGTTCCGGCCGCCACATGATTCAGGACTGCCTGCGCAAACTCGGCTACGCCGACGACGAATACGATTTGAACGATATTTACGCGCGCTTCCTAAAACTGGCAGACCGTAAAGGACAGGTTTTCGATTACGACTTGGAAGCGCTGCTCTTCTTCACGAAACTCGATGAAGAGGACGACCTCTATCATCTTGACCAAATGAACGTCATGTCGGGGTCAAACGGCTCCATTCCGACGGCGACGGTTCGCCTGCGCGTCGGCCGCCGTACGCGTACGGAGTCGAGCATTGGCAACGGTCCGGTGGATGCCGTTTTCAACTGCATCACTCATTTGACGGGGGTGAAGTTCACGCTGAAGAGCTATGAGATTTCTGCGAATGGCTCCGGCATGGACGCCTTGGGTCAGGTTGACGTCACGATTGAAAGCGAAGATGGCCGAATCTTCCACGGTATGGGACTCTCAACCGATGTGATTGAGTCGTCATGTCTGGCACTTCTGCGTGCCATCAATAACATCGAACGCGCCAAACGCATTCAGAGCGAGAAAAAGCGGCCGGGACATACAGCTAAGTTCTATAAGGCCGAAGCCGAAAGCCTCGGTGACGACGCAGACAAGCCGGCAAAACCTGTTCGCAAACCGCGCACCCGCGCTCCAAAAGCGTAAGCATCCTTCTAAAAAACCTGCCGCTGCCTGCGAAGCCAACTTCGCAGGCAGTTCAAATCACCTCAGCGACTCCACATCATTTCAATAAGCTCAGGACCCGCACGTTTCAGGCTTACGACTATAAAAACGCACGCCTATCGCCCGCTTCCCGAAGCTTCTGCCACTTTCATAAATACTGACTGCGGCTGCTGACCGGAATTGTCTTCCGAGGCAGTCGACCGCAGCCGTGCATAGGACCTGAAGAATATGACCCGCAACCATCGCATTGCAGTTTTGGCCGGCGACGGCATCGGCCCCGAAGTTATGCGCGAGGCACTCCGCGTACTCGATGCCGCCGCAAGCAAATTCGGCTTTACCGTTGAGCGTACGGAAGAACTTGTTGGCGGCGCCGCCATTGATGCCTGCGGCACACCGCTGCCGGAAAAAACAATTGCAGCCTGTGACGCTGCTGAAGCCATTCTCTTTGGCAGTGTTGGCGGCCCGAAGTGGGATCATCTCCCGCACAAACAGCGTCCGGAAGCGGGGGCGCTGCTGCCGCTGCGCAAGCGCTACAAGCTCTTTTGCAATCTGCGCCCGGCACGCATCTTCCCGGGACTCGACAGTCTTTCTCCCTTGCGCGCAGACATCTCTGCTCGAGGCTTTGACATGGTCATCGTGCGCGAACTCACGGGCGGCATTTACTTCGGCACACCGAAAGGCCGTACTGGCGAGGGCGAGGACGAGAAGGCTTTTGACACCGAGGTTTATTCCCGCCGCGAAGTGCGCCGCATCGCCAAGGCCGCATTCGAAGCCGCCAAAGGACGCCGCAAACATGTCACGTCAGTTGACAAAGCCAATGTGCTCGCCACCTCAGTGCTTTGGCGCGAAACAGTGGATGAAGTGGCCCGCGACTACCCTGACGTCAAACTCGAACACGTCTACGTCGATAACGCCACGATGCAGCTGATCCGCGATCCCTCTCAGTTCGATGTGATGCTGTGCTCGAACATCTTCGGCGACATTCTCTCTGACGAGTGCGCCATGATCACGGGTTCAATGGGACTGCTCCCCTCAGCATCTATCGGCGAAGGCGGCTTTGGCCTCTATGAACCTGCCGGCGGTTCTGCACCCGATATCGCCGGCAAAGGGATTGCCAATCCCATTGCTCAGATCCTTTCAGTAGCGATGATGCTGCGCTATTCGCTCAACGAGCCCCAGGCAGCCGATGCCATTGAAGCCGCCGTTACGGATACGCTTGCCGCCCGAGAAGTCACTGCGGA
>OATN01000170.1_pt1 | contig 29995 bp, 23 predicted proteins | sample 1501211 | NCBI WGS metagenome assembly OATN01 (sample SAMEA2579978, study PRJEB22360) | human gut metagenome | reverse complement strand
CAGACTCATTCAAAAAGCGGGGGCAGACGTCTTGGGCGACAAGGCTGCTGCCGGCCCGGGACGGCGGCTCTATCTCGGCTTTGCCACTAAGCCGCGCAAGGACCGCACAGCCAGTGCTGAGCGGCCGGCAGCGGGGGCTCGCTTGTCAGCAGATCCATTGGTCTCAGACTTTATTGGCAAACTTCAGTCTCAAGGCATGCAGGTGCGCCGACAGGATTTCCCAGATGAGGTGCACGGAACAGTTATGTTCCCAGCCCTTTTTGATGCTTTGAAGCATTTCTATACGCGCGAGCTCTCTTAGTGACAAAGCGGAAGCGGCATGAAGAAGCGGCCGGCATAAAATGGCAGGCATTCGTGTTTCCTTGCAGCTACTTGATTCATGCCTGAACTTCCAGAAGTTGAAGTTACCCGCCGCGGTCTTGCGCCGGCCATTGTCGGCCGCTGCGTCACTGCCGTTAATGTCCGCACGCCCAAGCTTCGTGAACCGCTCCAAGATCTGGCGGCGCTGCTGCCGGGACTCACACTGGAGCATCTCGAGCGCCGGGCGAAATACTTGATCTGGACTTTCCGCAGCGCTGCCGGAGAGAAGCGCTGGCTCCTCACGCATATGGGCATGAGCGGCTCATGGCGCATCTGGCCTGTTCCGGCACCGAGCGCCCATAAGCATGATCACGCGGATATCGTTTTTGGCGATGTACTGGTTCGCTATACGGATCCAAGACGTTTCGGATCCATTCTCTTTATGACAACGGACCCGAGAAAGTCGCTTCCCTTGACGAAACTTGGCTGTGAGCCTTGGGATCCGACGCTCACGGCTGATCGTTTTTATACGGAACTTCAGAAGACGCATCGATCGATCAAGGAAGTATTGCTCTCAGGAAAGATCGTCGTCGGCTGCGGCAACATTTACTGCTCAGAAGCGCTGTTTGCGGCTGGCATTCGGCCGACGCGGCCCGCGGATGCCATTTCGAAAGCGCGTGCCGGCAGACTTCTGGAGTCTGTTCGCAAAACCTTGGAGACCGCCATTGCGGCGGGCGGCTCTACGCTCCATGACTTTCACGGCGTGAGCGGCGAAACCGGGTGGTTTCCGCTCGCTTGTGCAGTCTACGGCCGCGAAGGGAAGCCCTGTCCGATCTGCGGCCGGCCGATTACCCGTATTGAACAGGGCGGGCGGTCCACTTTCTGGTGCCCGCACTGCCAGCATTGAGCTGCAGTCTTAAACCCCCATTGCCGTGGGTGCATCGGAAGCCGCTCTTGAGCTCGGGGTTAGCCAAGCTTAAAAACAGCAGCCAGCTCGCTCGTTGTAAGGTCGCCGATCCAGTTTTCACCGGCGGCTACCGTCATGTCGGCCAAGTCGCGTTTTTGCATCAGCATGTCGTTGATGCGCTCTTCAAAGGAACCGGCGGTAATGAAGCGGTACACCAGCACGTCTCGGCGCTGTCCGATGCGGAATGCCCGGTCCGTGGCCTGCGCCTCGACGGCCGGATTCCACCAGAGGTCATAGTGAATGACGGCCGACGCCGCGGTAAGGTTAAGCCCTGTGCCGCCTGCCTTGAGGGAGAGTATGAAACTTCGCGCGGTGCGGTCTTCCTGAAAGCGGTCGACCATCTTCATGCGCTCCTCTGCCGATACGCCGCCGTGCAGAAAGTCGGGGCGCTCGCCGAGAGCCTGTGCAATCCAATCCTGAAGGCGTTCCCCCATTTCGCGGTACTGCGTAAAAATGAGCACCTTGCGGTCGGAATCGGCGCACTGCGAAAGGATTTCAAGAAGGGCATCGCCCTTGCCGGAATCGGGCGTCAGAGACGGCGTTTTCAGGAACTGCGAGGGAGAGTTGCAGATTTGCTTCAGGCTCGTAATGAGCTTAAGAACACGGCCTCGGCGCGCCATCCGTCCGGCCGGTGTGTTGTTTTCAGGCGACTTTTCGACCTCCATGATTTGCTTAAGCATTCGATCAAGCGTTTCTTGATAAAGCACAGCTTGTTCGAGATGCATCTGAGCGAAATGATCGATGGTGTTCTTTTCGGGCAGATCGGCAATGATGGACTTATCAGTTTTCACCCGTCGGAGCATGAAGGGCGCCGTGAGGCGGCGGAAAGCTTCTGCCGCGCGTTCGTCATGATCGGCTTCAATCGGACGCGCAAAGACGTCCGCGAATTCCTTCATGGAGCCGAGGAGCTTGGGCTGTACCGTCGAGAGGATGGACCAGAATTCCATCAGACGGTTTTCCACCGGCGTGCCCGTCATGGCAATCACCTGCTGCGCCTTGATGCCGCGCACGGCTGCAGTCTGCGCCGTGCCGGGATTTTTCACCGCCTGGGCTTCATCGATGATGAGCAGGCGCCACTTCAGGGCAGAGAGCAAGTCATAGTCTCTGCGCAGCGTGCCGTAGCTCGTCAGCAGCACGTCGGGCATGTCGACTCCTGCCGGGAGCTGCCTGTCGGCGCCGTGGTATACGCCGAAAGTCACTGTCGGGGCAAACTTTGTGAGCTCTCGGGTCCAGTTGGCGATCAGCGTAGTGGGCAGAACGGCGAGGACCTTTTTCTTTTTCAGTTCTCCCGTATTCTTCAATTCAAGCACGGCGCTGATAACCTGAAGCGTTTTGCCAAGCCCCATGTCGTCGGCAATCAGCGAACCGAGGCCCAGCTTCGTATTCTTCATGAGCCACGAGTAGCCGCGCGCCTGATAGGGACGCAGTGTTGCCTGAAGGCCTTCGGGCGGCTTCACATCGGTGACTTCGGTAATCCGCTTTAACCCTTCCTTCACGTCATTGGAAACTTCAATTTCGGCGCCCTCAAATTCGCCGGTAATCACGGCCCGCATCCGTTCGAGCGCCGTCATGGGCGGAGGGTTGTCAAGCGTTTTCTTGATGCGGTTGATTTCATCAGGATCGAGATAGACGAAATCATCGCCGATCTGGACGATCTGTCCGGCTTTGCCGGCAAGGGCCTGGAATTCGTCCTTCGACAAAAGACGGCCGCCGACAGCAGCGTTCCAATCGAAGGCTGCCAAGGCGTCCCGTCCCAGCGGACTCTTCATGAAGTCGATATTGGCGGCGGCAGCGCCCACCAACTTGGGCCGCAGAAGATTGCGCATGGCCTGCGGGAGCATCAGGGTGATGCCGAGCATGCTGAGGTGCGGTGCAATGTCAAAGAGAAAGTCCTTCAAGTCTTCCATGGGAAGCGATGCAGGTTTGCCTTTGCGCTTGCGGATGCCGTCGAGCACCGGGAAGGCCTGTGCAATAGTCTTCAAAATGGTGAGTGCGGCAAAGCGGTGGTTGGCCCAGACGGGATTGCTGAGCAAGGTGCGCAGAAGTACCGGCCGATCCATCGGCAGCTGAGGTTCTTTTGAGCCGGCGCTTAAGGAGGCAGACGAGGCTTGACCTGCAGCAGCATCCGCTTCGCGAAAAAGGGCTTCCGAATCCGGGGCGGCCGGCGGCATGTCGGGGTTGCTGGGAATGTTGGGAATGTCCTCGGGAGCAGTGTTTTCAGGCAGATCCTCAGCCGAGAGCGGACGCGAGAGTTCGTTTTCAGCAGCTTTGTGCAGATCGGCACAACGTCCGAGAATACCGAAATTGACGGCAAAACAGTCTTTTTTGGCGCTGCGTACGGTAAGAACCGGCCGCCAAGGATAGGCGTCGCCCAAAGCGAAGGGTTTGAGCATGCGTGCCAGCGCTTCGCCTGCTGACGGCATGACTTTGCCGTCGAGTTGGTCGAGCGAGCAGCACGCTGCCGCTGCTTCAAAGATGTCGGACGGTCCTTTGAATGCCTTCCAGCCGAGTACGCCTCGGTTGATGAAGCCCGAAAAGGCCGCAGAAAGCAGCAGTACCGCAGCACGTTTGGGGTCGATTTCGCCGTCAGGACCGAGTGCTGCGTCGCACTCGACCATACGGTCTGCCCACGGAGCAATGCCTTGAGCCAAAGCATTGACCAATTGGCGCACGGGTTTGCTTCTGAGCGCTGGTATCCACCAGATGCGAGGCGCAGGGTCCTTGAGGGCTTCTGTAGAAACCGCAGCGGGGATGAGGGCGCCGTTTTCAAGGAGATGCGCAGCGGCCGCTGCAGTTTCACGCCAGCATTCGATTTCGGGGCTCAGTGCCTGAGCTTCGCGGCGGGAAAGGGAGGTGAAGAGCGCGTAAAAGAATTCGCTTAAGTCGACCGGCACAAATTTGGGCTGAGACCGGCTTGAGGCTGCCGGCAGTTCAAGCCCGATGACAAACGAGAGGTTGTTGGCGGCCAGCGTGAGCTTTGGAAGCGTGCGTGTTTTGATCTCTGCCGAAGCTTTCTCCCATGCCTGCTGTGCGGCTTTGCGCCCGGAGCCCTCCGCATGAAAAAATGGATCTGCAAAAGCGCTCCAGGCGGCTTTGGGCGTGAGGAGAGGAGTTCCGCTGCTTTGCTCCTCGTCGGCCGCTTCCGCCTCCATTCGCTCGTCAATGCCTTGCGAGAGGCTGCTCTCTAAAAGAAAAGCCTCCGCAATGGCGTTTCTCGCCTCTCGTTCGGCTTGCCGCATGACTTGGCGCGTGAAGGCCGTGCAGTCTGGATTGTTCGAGATGGCGGAGGTCTTGGGGATCAGCTTGAGGATGGTTTCGCCTAAAGGTTCAAGCTCGGCGTAGGGAAGACTTCGGAGTCTTTGCAGTGCGGCATCGGCGGCGGATCCCGAGGTGAGAGGAACGGGAGCTTTTTCATTCGACGGGGTGCTCTCAGCCGCAGAAGTGCTCTCTTTTTCGCTCATCAGCGCGGCGCTCCCCGCCAGAATTTCGGATGCATCGAGAGGCTTCACCTTCACAGCTCGGTCCACATTGATGCCGCACTTACGCATCTCGGCCTTCAGATCCAGCCCGCGGAAGCGGAAGATGAAGAACGGATCGATGTCGATACGGTCGGCCATCACGTAAAACACGGCGGCGAGATGCTTGCACACGCGTGCAGAGTCCGGGCATGAGCAGGAAAGCTGCATGGAACGCCAGCTTCGCGGGAAAAGCTCAATGTCGAGCTCTCGGCAGAGATCGGCGATGCCGTGCGGGAGTTCGCCGTCCATGAGTGAGGCAACCAAATCCGGATCGGCGGCAATGGCGGCAGTCAGTCGTTTGGCATCCCGCGCCGAAATGGGCTTCATGCCGACCGTCACTTCATAAGGATAGTAGACCGATCCTGAGACAAAGGCCTCTATGCAGCCGGGGCGGTCGGCAGCTAACGAAAGCTGCTCAACGCGTCCCGTATTAGCGTAGGACTTGCCGCGCGGCAGCCGGTTGGCATCATCGACTTTTTCAAGTGCAGCGAGCCACGCCGCGCCCCACCATGTGGTGCCGTACTGCCGTCTGGTAGCCATTTGAATTCTTCTCCTGCCGCTGCCGTGAATAGGTATGAACAAAGATTCTACAGACCGGCTAAGCGATTTTGACGGACAAAAAATATCCCGCCGATCCTTTGTGAATCAGCGGGATATGGCTTGTTTTCAAGCGCGCTTCAAACCGGCAGCGCAGTACTGTTCAAAAGGCTGACGTGTCAAAAGGAGGGACGCTTGAAGCCGATCAAATGCCGTTGAGGCGCAGTGCCAGACCTTTGAACATGTTGAAGGCCATCGGCAGGCTGGTCTCGTCCTGAATTTCGAAATCGGCACGGTGATGACCATGATGGTTGCAGCCGAAGAGGAAGTAAGCGCCGCGGCCGCCGTGCTGAACCACCCGCTCAATGAGCAGTGTGCAGTCTTCCGATCCCGAGGGCTTGTTGAAGCGTTCAATCGACTCGACGCCCGGAACGGTCTTGGCCACCGATTCGATGAGATCGAGCACTTCGGGGCAGGAGGGCAGCGTTGTGGCTTCGCCGGCCTTGACGATTTCAGCTTCGACTTCATAAGCGCGCTTGACGCCTTCGACGATGTTCTCGACGTTCTTCACCATGTACTGGTTAATCTCACCTGTTTCGCCGCGCACTTCGAGCTGCATATCGGCATGAACGGGCGTGACATTGCGGCCTTCGCCGGCATTGAGCCGGCCTACTGCAATGCGGGTCGTGCCTTCGCCGCTGCGCGGAATGCCCTGCATCATCATGGCGGCAGCGCAGGCGGCCATCAGTGCACTGCGGCCCTTTTCAGGGTCGCTCCCCGCATGAGACGGACGGCCGTGGAAGTGAACGTCAAGTTTGGTGGAGGCGAGGAACCCGCCTTCACAAAGTCCGATCGTGCCGAGCTTGGCGAAAGTGCCGACATGAGCGCCGATCAGGGTGTCGACATCGTCGACCACGCCCGAGGCAGCCATGGCGCCTGCGCCGCGGACACCTTCTTCGGCCGGCTGGAAGAGCACCTTGATGGTGCCTTTGAGCTGATCCTTGTGATCAACGAGCCAGCGGCAGACTTCAAGTGCAACAGAGGTGTGTCCGTCGTGGCCGCAGGCATGCATAAAGCCCGGGCGCTTGGAGCTGAAACCGCAGGCGGTCGGGAGATGATCGGGGGAATCGGATTCAGTGACCAGCACGCAGTCCATGTCGCTGCGGAAAGCCGTCACGGGACCGGGGCGGCCGGTTTCAAGCACCGCAACAGCGCCCGTGTAGCCGCCCGTTTCATCAATAAAACTCTGCGGAACGCCGGCAGCCAGCGCACGCTTGACGGCGGCTTCAACCAGCTTGGGGTCACGGCCCATCACCGCTTTGGGATTGATGACTTGAGTGCCGAGCAGCACCTTAAGCCCTAAAGCGCGAAGCCGCTCTACGACCAGCCAGGTGGTTTGGAATTCCGTCCAGCCTTCTTCAGGCGTCTGGTGGATCTTCCGACGCGTTGCGATCATTTCCTCAACGTACTGTTTTTCGGTGTATGCGGTCATGAACTTGTCTCCTGGCATTGTCTGGAAATTGCTTGTTATATGGTGTACGGCTGCCGCAGGCGTGCGATGCGCTTTACACCCAGTCAGCCTGCCGTCCTATTGAAAGCATAGAGAACGAATTCTACGTCTGCCGGTCGAAAAGAACCGCGGACATTTGGCTGACCGCGGAGGTTTTGCGGGCTGTGTCCCCAATGTTTATTTCTTGGAACCGAAAAGCGACTCTTTCACAGAAGACCCGGCTTCCTTGAGTCCGTTCCAAGCTGCGCCGGCACCTTCAACCACGCCGTCCTTGGCCTTGTCGTAAGCGTCTTTGGAGCCTTCCTTGACGTCTTCATAGCCGTCTTTGGCGAGTTCCTTTGCTTTGTCATAGCCCGAAACTGCGCCTTCCTTGCCGGCGTCGTAGCCCTCCGCAAAGAAAGCCTTGGCGGCGGTATAGCCTTTGCCGATGCATTCCTTGGCTAAAGCCCCTGCAGGATCGAGGCCTTCCTTATCCGCCACCTGCTTCAGGTGAGTGAGTGAACAGACGGATTCGGAGGGGGCTTCAGATGCAGAGGCAGCAAAAGAAGCGAGCGAGAAAGCGACGGTACTGATAAGAATGAGACCCTTCATGATGCTGCTCCAAAATGATTGCAGGCGTACGGCAGCCTTAGCATTTGCCGTCGTACTGGCCCAAGCTGAAATGATGGATGATTGCTGAGTACTTTAACGCCGGAGTTTTTAATCAAGTGACGGAAGTTTGAAACCGCATGTTTGTGGGAAGGCTTCGAGTTCGGCCTTAATGGCGTCACGCTACTTTTCGCCCGAAGAGCCATACGGCGCCTGGCACTGATGCTGCGGCAATCAGTGTCATCGGCCAGAGGTAGGGGGCGATTTCAGAAATGCCGGCATTTTCAAAGTAGATCATGCGCACCACGAGAATTCCGTAGCGGACGGGATTGAGAATGGTAATGGTCTGCATCCATTCGGGCATGGCAGCTGTCGGCGTCATGAGGCCGGAGAGGACGAGCGAAGGCAGCAGCAGAATGAAGCATGCTACAACCGACTGCTGCAGTGTCTGCGCCCAGGCGGAAATCATGAGCGCCAGCCCCACGATGCTGGCCGCAAAGAGGAGCACGACGCCAAAGAGCAAAGCAAGCGACCCCGCAAAAGGAATGTCAAACCACCAGCGGCAGACGGCAAAGATCATGGCGCTTTGAAGGACGCCGATAACGATTGGCGGCACGGCCTTGCCGATGAGGATTTCGACGGGGGTGAGCGGCGTCATCAGCATCATGTCAAAGGATCCTTCCTCACGCTCGCGCGAGACTGCAAGCCCTGCGAGGAGCATCACCTGAATCATCGCCAGGCCTAAAATCAGTCCCGTCATGATGTTCCAGCGAGTGATGCCGTTTTCGTTGTAGCGGTAGCGGTCTTTAAGCTCCAGAACCGATCGGACTTGGCGGGATGCGTTAAATTCTTCGATGATTGCCGCAGCGTAGCCGACTGCAACATTGGCGGTTGTCGTATTGCGTGCGTCAGCAGCGACATAAACGGGAGCGGTTTCGCCGCGTGCGAGTTTTTGCGCAAAGTCTTCTGGGATCCAGAAGCCGACAAGTGCGCGGCCGTCGGCAACGGCTGCCGTAAAGGCCTGAGCTGAGGGCACTTCCGCTGCGCGCTTAAAGATACGGTTGGCTTCAAGCCTTGCTGACAAAGCTCGAGAATCCGGCGTCTGAGAAGCGTCATAGAGCACGTAAGGCGCTTCCTCCAGATTAAAGGTAGCGCCGTAGCCAAACAGAATGGACTGAGCGAGGATCGGCACGAAGAGAATTCTGCGGACACTCGGATCGAGAAGGAGCGTGATGAGCTCCTTTTTGGAGAGTGCCTTCAACCGCAGGAGCGACGCGGTGAACGCCGCCCAAATGTTCTGAAGAGATTGCCTGATCATCATGTCGGCGCACCTATATCAATCCAGCCGCTTGCGGGCAAACACGAGCGCGAGCGCAAAGAAGCCGAGTGCGGCGGCCGCCAGCAGGGCCAGGTTGGCCAGCACGATTCGCTCGGGCTCCCCTGAGAGATAGAGAATCTTCACGGATTCAATGGCGTAGGTGGGCGGCATCAGCCTGCCGACGGCAGAGATGAACCAAGGAACACTCCTCAAGTCAAAGAGGTATCCCGAGAGCATGAGGGAGGGCAGGTAGCTGCCGATGACGGCAAACTGAATCGCCGTAAACTGACTTTTGAAGACGGCTGAGAGGAGCAGCCCAAAGGCAATGGCCCAGGCGGAATAAAGCAGTATCGTGGCCGCCAGCAGCCAGAGACTGCCGCGCACTGGGACTTCAAAAACGAATACGGCTGCGAAAAATGCCAGCATGGCGCCCACGGCCGTCAGAAGAAAGTTGACGAGAAACTTGGCCGCCAGAATGGCGCCTGGGCTCGCCGGCGTTACCGAGAGCATTTCAAGCGTTCCGCGTTCCCACTCCCGAGCGATGATGATGGCCCCGAGAAAGCTTGCCGAGAGGGTCAGTACCACGATTGAAAGTCCCGGAACCAGATACCAGGCGGAGGTGTTGGCCTCATTGAACCATGTGCGGGAGAGAAGTGCTGCGGCTCCTGACGTCTGAGCCTGCTGGCCCGCTGAGCTTCCCAGCAGAGCAAAGTCTTCACGAAGCGCAATCTTCTGCGAGAGTCCGGCCACCACAGCTGCGGCATAGGTGCGGATGATCGAGGCTGCGCTCGCATCAACGCCGTGAACGGTAAGTCCTATCTGAGCGCGGCCCATCGCGGCGTCGCGTGTGAACCCGGGCGGCAAATCAATGATGACTTCCGTGCGTCTGGCCGCAAAGAGCATTTCGGCGTCCTGCCGCGACGGCACTTCAGTGAGTTCAAAGTAGGGACTGCCGCGGAAAGCGGCGCGAACCTCAGCCGTCAAGGGGGTTGATTCGCCCGCCGTCAAGACTGCAGGCACTTTGAGCAGATCCATCGAAAGTCCCCAGCCGAAGAGGACAATGAGCACGACAGGCAAGAGCGCACCCATGAAGATCACGGCTGGATCGCGAACCATCTGCAGCCATTCTTTCTCGAGCAAAATGAGAAGCTGCTCACCAAAGCGGAGCTGAGGTCTGCCGCGTTCTCTTTTCATCGTGCGGCCTCCGACGACTTGGCGCGCTTGTTTTCGGCTTCGGCGCGCCGAGCATTGAGCACGATTTGCCGGAAAGCTTCATCGATACTTTCGGCATTCGCGCGGGTTCGGACTTCTAATGGCGTTCCAGAGGCCAGTATACGGCCATTGTCTTGAATCAGAATTCGGTCGCAGTACTCTGCTTCTTCCATGAAGTGCGTCGTAACGACGATGGTAGTGCCGGCTTGGGAGAGCCTGACGATGCGCCGCCAGAAGGTGCGTCTGGCAGTGAGATCCGCTCCGGACGTGGCTTCATCGAGAAAAAGCACGGCAGGTCGGTGGATCAGCGCGCAGGCAAAAGCGAGCTCACGCTTGGCACCCAGGGGAAGCACTGCTGTGCGCCGTTCAAGGTCGTCTGAAAGCCCCAGCTCGGCGGCTAATGCATCGATGCGATGGGCAAGGTTTTGACCGGCAACGCCATAGGCTTCGCCGAAATATTCGAGGTTTTGCCGTGCAGTCAGCCGTTCATAAAGCGAAAACTTCTGCGCAACGTAGCCGACTCTGGCGCGGGCGGCGGATTTGGCGCGGCGCAGATCTGCGCCGGCTGCGCGAATGTCGCCGGTGGTGGGCGCAAGCAGACCGCAGAGCATGCGGAAGGTCGTCGTTTTCCCGGCGCCGTTGGGACCAAGGAGCCCAAAGATTTCGCCGCGCCGCACTTGAAAAGTGCTGTCGGCTACGGCGGTGAAGCTGCCAAAGCGCCGAGAAAGGCCAATCGCCTCCACCGCATATTCCCCGGGGAAAAGTGCTGCAGGGGCGTAGAGGTTTTCGCTTTGGGCATCAATCGCCGAGAGATTCTTGAGCTTTGATGCTGATGAGCCCGAAGCGGCATCAGACGACGGATAACCTTGGTCCGCGAGGAGATCTTCGAGTGTTGGCGGGCGCTGAGCCAAATGGAAGGCCGGCAACGGTCCCGAGTGAAGTGACTGCCGTAATCGAAGTGATAATGCATTGGCGCCGCTCTGAGCGGCTGCTAAAAGGTCAATGAAACGTCCCCGCGGCACGGCGTCAATGATGAGCGCCTGACCGGGCGGGAGTGCAGCTGCTTCCATCAGGGTTCGGGCGAGCGTTGAGGAGTGCTCAGCTTCAAGCGCTTCAGCGCGGAATGATCGGCCCGTCAGGGGAGCGCAAAGCGCCCGGGGCTTTCCTTGAGCGGCAATGCGGCCGCGTGAGAGCACGATGACGCGGTCAGCGGTTTCGGCTTCATCCAGGTAAGCCGTTGACATTACCACAGTCATTCGCGAGCGCAGCCGCATGGCATCAAGAATGCGGCGCAGTTCGCGCCGTGAGAGCGGATCAACGCCCACCGTAGGTTCATCGAGAATCAGGAGCTTCGGTTCTCCGAGAAGTGCGCAGGCGAGGCCTAGTTTTTGCTTCATGCCGCCCGAAAGCTTGCCTGCGAGCCGGTTCTCAAAGCCGACAAGGCCCGAGAGCGTCATCAGCTCCTGAAACTTGGATTGGAGTTCGTGAGCAGCAAGGCCGCGAAGCCGGCCGAAAAGGGAAAAGTTCTCGAATACGGTGAGTTCTTCATAGAGTCCGGTTTTTTGGGGCATAAACCCGACGGTATGCGTAAAGCGCTCCGACTCTGTATCGGGAGTGAGGCCAAAAAGGCTGATGCTGCCGGCATCCGGGCTCAGTATGCCGGCCAAGAGCCGCAGGAGCGTGGTTTTCCCAGCGCCGTCCGGACCCACAACCGCAACGAGTTCGCCTTGCGCAGGCAATTCCAGATCGAGATGATCAACGGCAGCAAAGGGCGTGCCGTCAGGGCTTGGGAAAGTCTTAACGAGCCCTCGGACAACGAGCGGCAGCGCCTCAGTCATGCGGCGAACTCCGCGGCTGCGCAAACTCAACGGTCACGGGCTGGCCGAGCCGAAGCCGGTTCTCCGGATCTCGTACGGTGATGCGCACTTCATAGACAAGACTGGCGCGCAGGTCCTCGGTCTGCACCGTTTTCGGCGTGAATTCGGCTGTATCAGAGACAAAGGCGACGGTGCCGTCAACGGGACCAACCGTATCGGTAAAAACAGTTGCCAAAGTCCCTTCCTTTACGAGGCCGAGCTGACGTTCAGTGAGATAAGCGCGGATCCATTTGGGGTCAGCAACGGAAAGCTGGTAGATGGTTCGCGAGGGACTGGCCATGTCGCCGGGTTCCGCAAGACGGGCTCGAATGATGCCGGCTGAAGGTGCCGTGAGGACCGCTCCCCGATGGATTTGGTAGTCAAGGGCGGCGAGCGACGCAGCTGCGGCTTCTGCCGCGGCATCGGCAGCGGCAATTTCCTGCGCGCGCGGTCCTTTTTCAGCTGCCGCGCGCTGGGCTGCTGCGGCAGTCAGAGATTCGCGTGCGGCATGTTCGGCACGCCGGGCATCGTCGAGCATCTGGCGGCTGGCTGCGCCAGCGGGAACCAGATCCTGCTGCCGTTTAAGCGTGGCCGAAGCGTATTCGAGCTGAGCGCGGGCTGCTGCTTCATTGGCTCGAGCTGCGTCAATATCTTCCTGACGAGTGCCTTCATGCGCCAGCGCTGCCTGTGCTTGGAGGCGCTTGAGTTCAGCAGCGGCCTGCCGCCGGCTGATTCGGAGCGCTTCATCATCGAGCCGTCCTAAAAGTTCGCCGGCTTGGACGGATTCACCTTCTTCTTTATGGAGTGCCGCAATGCGTCCGGAGGCTTCAAAGGCGAGCGACGTCTGCCGTGTTTCCACATTGCCCCAGGCACGATTGGCCGGCGCGGCATTTTCAGCAGTACGTAGCTTCCAAGCTGTGGCGGCGCAGAGCGCAATCACGGCCGACAGGGCGAGAGTGGAGAATAGACGCAGCGGCTTCATAGCGGAAGTCTTCTAAGAAGTTGTTGCTTCTATTCTAGCGGCCGAACTCTGTTCTTCAGGATGTCCAAAGCGGCATCCGCCTATGGTGTCCTCGAAAAAAAGAAAACCCGCTTCGGCCCATTTAGAAAGCGGGCGAGAGCGGGCTGAAAGCGCCTTCAGAGGAACATAGAGGCGAATAAAGGGGTGCGGCTGCGGGACCGCCGCGGGCGAAGACCGTTCGCAAAAACTTCGGCGCATCCCGCGGCAGAGTCCGATGCCGCAAAGGGAGCGTTTGGCTGGAAACGTTTCCCGAAGCGGGTTTTAGGCCTTCTTGCAGACGTGGGAACGTTCGTTCCAGAGACCTTCAACGTAGAGGTTGTGGTTCTTGTCGATATGCACCATGCCGGCAACGTTGTGCGGGAGAGGACGTTCAACAAGCCCCTGATTGACGATGTAGTGGATGCCGTTGTGTTCAGAGTAGGCGCCCTTATGGAAGTGGCCGCAGATAAAGGCCAGAACGCGGCCGCTCTTTTCCATGGCATCGACGACTTCTGCGGCGTTCTGCACGAAGAAGGCGTGGGGGATGTTCTGCGTCTTTTCGTCCCAGGTGTTGACGAGCTGGTGGCAGAAGACGACGACAGGTTCCTTGCCGGTTGCGAGTTCTTTGCGGAACCATTCCATTTCCATCTTCGGAACGATGGCTACCTGCCAGTCGAGCTTGCCGAGCGAATAGTGCTCGCCTTCATCGTTGTTGAAGCAGGCGTCGAGGACGATGTACTTCACGCCGTTCTTCACGAAGGCATAGTAGGTCTTGCCGTCGGCATCGCCCGCATTGTTCGTGTTGGCGAGATAGTCGCCGAGTGAAATCTGGTCGAAGTCATGGTTGCCCATGACGTGGTAGCGGTCGCCCTGATAACGGCGGAAGGCCGATTCGACCGTCTGCAGGAAGCCGATGGTCAGTTCGCGGTCAACCGTCTTCGTGCAGTCCTTAAAGTCGCCGAGTTCAATGGCGAAATCAAGCTTGCGCGTATTGAAGACGTCAATGGCCTGATGGAGTTTGGCAAGGGAATGCGAATAAACGCGGATGGAGTCTTCCGCCGGGATCGTGTGGGTGGGGGCGGTGGTGTAGTGGATGTCCGTTACCCAGCCGAAGGAGGAAATGATGTCTTCCGCGGGCGGCAGCTCGATCGGGCTGACAGCCGGCGTAGCGGCAGAGGCCGTGCCAGCAAACTGCATGGCGGCAGGAGCGAGGAATAGGCCGGCCGCATTGCGGAAGAAAAGACGACGCTGCATGGAGTTCTCCAAAATATTCTGCGTTCTTGGATTTCAGAGGTTCGGGCGCTTGTTGCTCAAGCTGCTCAGGGATCGACCTCCAACGACGTGCATTTTCAACGGCCGCCATGACGTTCTGTTGACACGTCGATGAAGACTTGATGTCGAACCGGTGAAGATTGCGTGATCCGCGTCATGATCTGAATACGACGGACAATCAGACCGAATCAGTTAAAATGCGCGATCTGGGCCGCACATCACGCCGCTGCTGTGCTGCCCGTGGGAACATTCACGTATTCATGAGGTGCTGCCTTGTTTACTCTCCGTGCCGCCACGCCTAAGGACGTGGACATCCTTGCGAGCATTGAGGCGCAGAGCTTCCCAGAGGCCGAAATGGCTACTCGCGAAAGCTTTGAAAAGCGTCTGGCGGTCTTTCCCGACTGCTTCCTGATCCTTTTTGAGGACGGGGAACCTGTCGGCCTGATTGACGGCATGATTACCAACAACCGTACGATTTCCGACGATATGTTTGAAAATGCCAGTCTGCATGTGCCCAACGGCCGGTGGCAGTCGGTTTTCGGGCTTGCAGTGATCCCTTCGAAGCGCCATCAGGGCTGCGCTTCAACCCTGATGCGTGCTTTTATTGAAAAAGCGCGTCAGGAAGGACGCGACGGACTGATTCTCACCTGCAAGGAAAAGCTCATCCCCTTTTATGAGGGCTTCGGCTACGTCAACTGCGGCGTTTCCAAGTCTGTGCACGGCGGAGCGGTGTGGTATGACATGGAGCTCGATTTCCGTGAAAAGCCGCGTGATTACTGAGTAAGAGCAGCACGGCGTGAAGCGGATTCGCCCTTTATCCGCTTCGCTCAAGCACCCGCCGAACATCAGTAGGTGGTGAAGCAGGGTTCGAGCTCGCGCACCTCTTGAGCGCCGGCCCCCGCCGAAAAAGCCAGGTCCTCCCAGTCCGCCGTCGCACGGCGGATGGCGAGCAGGACTTTCTTGGCGTCAGTGGTTTTCATAGCAAAGTAGGGCGCGAGCCGAACCAGATCTTCGGCAGCGGCAATCGGCCGCCGCCCGTCAGCAGTCATTGGCCGTGCGGCTCCCGTATTCGGACGCCATCCGTGGGCCGGAGCCAGCCGCCAGCCGAATTCTTCCCGCACAAAAAGCCAGCGCTCCGGGGCGTCAGCTGCGCCGGTAAGGAGCGCAAAGGCCATTCGCCGCCAAACTTTGGGCAGATCCTCCGCAGGGGAGGCGCCGTCGCTGTTCAAGATGTCGGCGATGCCTAGATAGGAACCCATTCGGCCGGCTGTCAGTGTTCGCGCTGAAAGCGTAAAGAGCGGCTTCCCCGCAGCCCTGTCAATGCGGCTCGTGAGGAGTGCAGTGCTTCCGCGGACGTCTTTTAAACGCGTTTGAGCGGTTTCAATCCCGCTCTCACGCGCCAAACGCATGTAGATTTCGCGCCAAACCGGGATGCTGCAGAGGTCATCGAGCCGACTGAGCGTCATGACCTCTTCATCTCGCCCAGAGACTACAACGCGCGGAGAATGCCGCCCAGGCAAAGTCGTGGCGGCCGCAATGGCCAAAAGCGACCGCAAATCGGCGCGGCCGCGTTCAGCATTCTGAATGGCTAAAGGAATGCCTGCCGCGGCATTGGACTCCATCGGAATCGGCAGAGTGCTTCCGGCCGGTTCTCCCTCTGCACTGCGTATGCGAATGCCGCCGGCGTGGGCTTCGCAGTGGGGCAGCAAAATGGACTGCCGCTCGATTGAGGATGCATCAGCGGGCACTGCTGTCCCCTGAGATCCCATTGCAAAAGCTTGCTCAAACCAAAGGGCGGAAGTCCCGTCAAGCGCACGATCCGCGAGAAATCCGAACAGTCGTCCTGCATTCAAGGGCTTTATCAAGCCTTCCTGCAAAGGCAGATCCGCGCCAATCGGAAAACCGTTGTCGAGCCACGCTTTTGAATATCGAAAGCGAATGCTGTCCTGAAGCGACGCCATAGCTCGTGCACTCCATTTCATCTCCGCAGCTGTCAGACGGTTCAGGGATTTTTTCTGCCGCTCATTCATTGCTGTCATCGATTCGCCATTGGAATGGCTTTCTTCAGATGTCCTCTCTGCGGCAATTTCAGAGGGCAGTGTCGGGAAGTAAAGCTCCCCGATCAATGGTTCATCCTGAATAGCATCGGAATGAATCAGCCATTTTCTAAATGAGCATTTGGACATAGGATGCAGGTGATTGGTTTAAATGAGTTGCGTCAATGATGATTTGAATAGAGAGGAGTGCTGGTTTGTTAATGGCCAATGCATTTAATAGCAATGACACTCATCAGCAGTTAAGTGAATGCATGTCAATATGAGTCAATTGAATGAGAGGTGCGGCTGATTCAGGTCACTGCCCGGCAGATTTCTTTTTTGAACGCACTCGCTGAGGCAGATTCCTTTCTTCCAGCATTAATCCTGCAGAGTCTTCTTGCGCTGCAGCCAGGCCGGACAGAAGAGGGGACAAGCCAAGCGCGTTGAGCACGGACGCAATGTTTCCAATAGAGACACCGCAGTCTCCATTTTCAATTTTGGAAAGTGTATTGAGTGATATGCCCGCTCGGTCAGCAACGACAGACTGAGGAAGACGGCGGCGGAGGCGGGCAGATCGGAGATTGGAGCCGAGTTGAATGACGGACTCTTCGACGGCTATGGAAGGACGCATAACATCTCCTATAAGCGATGTTGAAAATTATAACACGCAGGACTATGCGAACTAACATAAACTAAAAAATATCGCTCAGCAATGAGCAAAAGTATGTTTAGAACGTGTTTTTGGTTTGTCAACAGATGCCTTGATCCCGGGTAATTATTGGCTTTATATAAATTTTGCTTAGTGTTAAATTGATTAACACGCATTTTAATGTGTATTAAAATTTGCTGTACAACCGTTGCTCCCGGCTCGCATAGTAAGCCTGAGCGCCAGATGAGTTGGTTTTGAGTACGGAGCAGCCGATTGGGTTTGGGACTGTCTATGGATAAATGGTCTGTCGCCTGCCCTGCGCTGATGATGTCTTCAATCGCTGGATCTGCTCACAGATAGAGCGTCTCTCAACATCCATCAATTCAATGAGACAGATGAGCATATAAGTTTATTGATCTTAGAACGATCAGATAAAGCCATAAGGCATGTATTGGCAATATTGATGAATGAAATAAGACGAATATGCTGTCGAGTAATTGTTAATCGTCATAAGTCATATGTTGCTGCAGCTGCTGCGGATGAAAAAAATTATCTTGAATAGATCGTTATGCAGCAATGAGTCCAATATGCGGTATTGGGGTCGATGAGAGGGGCTTGTGCAGAGAGTATCCTCTGTATTGATTGTCGTTGATTATATAGAGGTGCTGATTTGAATTGAATTGAATTGCAATGATGGAATAGATGGTGGCCAAGTTAAGTGGTCTGCTGAGAGAGTATTGAATGAAATAAGCTTACTGAATATCAATTCATCAATGTGCTCAGATATCCATTCAAATTGGAGACGTTAAAAATAGCGTACTTACCAAATAATCCTCTTTGAGCTAACTCTGCATAAACCGGCTTCATCGCTTCAGGCCATTCGTTTTTCACTCTCATACGAGTTTTGTTTGCAGGCGTGAAATTGTATGTCTCAATCCCAATTCGCGCCTCCCGTATATGGGTAGTCCTCTTCCGTTGATGCGATGAACTGACTCGGACATGGGTAAGTTGAATAGGTTCCACGGGATGTACAAAAGCAAAACGCCGGCAGTACCGGCGTTTTGAGATGCATTTTGAAGTGGTTTCAGCTCAGAGATGTGTGCTGGAATGCGTGAAACGAGTTCATTTGCTACCAGCGTTTAGCCATTTCGGCAGCGACTCGAACGAGGCCTGTCTGCGCGCAGACGACGCCGCAGAGAATCATGCCTACGCCCATGACGCCGATGTAGCTCATCTCTTCATTGAGGAACCAGAGGCCGCCGATAATGCCGACAGCTGGGCTGAGATAGGTGTACCAACGCGTGCCCGATGCGCCGATCTCCTGCTCAGCTTTATGCCAGAGTGTGTATCCGATGACCGTTGCCGCAAGTGCCAGAAAGACGAGGTTTGCGCCGGCAACAGGCACTTCAAAGAGAATGGCCGCGTCGGTAGGCTGTTCATTCAGGTAAAAAGGCAGCGCCCCCAGGATGCCGTAGCCCGTGGACTTGCGCATGACGAAAAGGGCGGGCAGATCAGCAAGCGCTCGTAGGACCAGTGAATACACGGCGTAGGCAGCGGCTGCGGCAAGGCCGAGATAAAACCCAAGCCGCGGCAGGTCCTGCAGAACGGCGTTGTCAAAGTAAAGCAGAAACGTACCGGTTGCTGCCGTGCAGATCCCCAGAAAGGTCATCCAGTGAAGTTTCCAGGTGCGCAGCGCAGCCATGGCCAAGAGGCCGCTCAGAAGCGGCCCCATGGCGATAAGACTGGCTGTTGTCGAAACGACTCCGTGTTCCAATGCCAGCGTCTGCAGGCCGAAAAAGAGAGGAATACTGGTAAGGCCGAGGAGCGCTACGGTGATTTCTCCTCGCATGGTGCCCGAGTAGAGCTGCATGGGGGCGAGGAAGATGAGGATGCCGTAGGCCAGCACCGAGCGGAGTTCAACGAGCGCCCAGGGCTGCATTCCGAAATTGAGAAGCACCTTGCTGCTCACGAGCGTCATGCCCCAGCAGAGGACAACAAAAAGGGCTAGGAGGTGGTAGGACCAGCTGCGCATAAAAGAAGTTCCACGTAGCATCAATTTTTTAATTTTAACGAATGCTGTCGTGCGGGCTCATTAAGGAGTGCTGTCGGCGAACATGAAGCATCGCACCATCCATATGAAAACGCCTCTGCACTGGTGTGCAAAGGCGTTTGGGGGAAAGCGTTATTCGTTGCGTTTATGCCGCGGCCGACGGCTTTCTTCTGCGCAGACAGAGCAGACGCATAACATTCGCTGCGAAGACTTTGCCGAGCAGGATGATGCCGAGGCAGACGCCGATCGTCGTCGGCACGACGAGGTCGCCGGCAGCGTTCTTCAGCGTAAAGAACACTACGCCGGTGGCAAGGAAGTTGCCTAATGCTGCGTCGGCGGTCATCTGGAACGTTGCGAAGATAGAAACCTCATCTTCAGTCAGTTCTCCGCGGTCCTTAAGTGCGCGGGTGAGTGCTGCGCCGGCGTCTGTCGACTGCAGTGAAGCAACGATAGCGAGCGAGGTCGAGCCCGGCAGTCCCATCAGCGGGCGCAGGATCGGGTTAAGCACGCGGGTGGCGGCACGGATGGCGCCGTAGTATTCAAAAACGGCAATCATGGCCGTAGCGAGCATGATTGAGGGAACCAATGTCAGTGCGAAGACGAAGCCGTCAATCGCGCCGGAGCCGCCCTTGCCGCGGAAGTTGGAGAAGGTGGTCGAAAGCTCGCCGCCCTTATCCGTCACATTCGCCACAACGTTGCCGAAGCTGCCGTTGAGGATGGTGTAGTCAAAAATGCCCCACCATTTGTCGGTGATCAGCAGTCCCGAGAAAAAAAGGATGGCGACGATGAAGGAAATATAGCCGCCGATGCCGGGAGCCTTTGAAAGTTCCGCTTCTGCACTTTGATCGGCAGTTGGTTTTTTGGGGGTATCGCTCATTGGCGTCCTCTTGAAGTATTTCAGTCTGTTTTACGCTGGACGCGGCGAGGTTCGCCAAGTGTTGACGAATGGCAGCAGCGGCGGCGCGGCGATTGTGCGCGAATTCTACCCGCGGAATGTGACTCAATGTAATGGGTGCTAACAAGGAGAAGGTATGGCCGATTCTGCATCAGGCGAAATAACCTCCGAGCACGCTGAGCACAAAATGATGGGTAATCACGCGTGACTTCTGCGCTAATCTTCGGTGTTCCTTTCTTTTTGAGGTTCGAAAACTGCCCATGAACGCTTCCTCTAACGTGAGTCAGCTCGATGCGCTCCATTTGGAGCTCCTCCATGCCGCCATCCCGCAGCAGTACGACACCATCGGCGTCATGATGCCGGGCGTTGCCGGTCGAATCGGCTGTCGTGCTTCGGCATACCGCAGCGCGGCGAAGCGTCTTTGCCGTTCGGGCGCGGGAAATGTGGAGTCAGTGCTTGCGGCATTTCTGAGCGATGCGCAGTGCCGACGTACGCAGGGCAGGGGATATGTGCAGGAAGTTTTGTGGACGGTAATGCTCGCTGCCAGCCAGGCAGAGGGCATTCCCTTTGCAAAACGCCTTGAGTGGCTCGACAAGCTTGCCCAATGTATAGACAACTGGGCTTCGTGCGACCTTCTGGGCGAAGCGGTCAAGGATTTCACGCTTCCGCAGAATGAAGCAGCAGCGTTTGCCTTTCTGGATGCGCTCATCAAGTCGAGAAATCTCTGGCGCATACGGCTTGCGTTGGTGCTTATGCTCGCGCACATGGCGCCGGCCGGTTCACGACCGCTTAAACGGGCCGTTCAGTTGTCCTCAGCACCCGAAGTGCTGACCTGCGCCGCTCAGAGCTATTACGGTTCAATGGGGCTTGCCTGGGCATTCTCCGTCTACGCCGTTCATGATTTCAGTCTTGTGGAGCGGGTCGTCGCGGACCTCATTGTCAACAAACGTATCGATCCCGCGACAGCCCGGCGTACGGCACAGAAAGTTCGCGAGTCCTTTCGCTCGGCTCAGGCAGAAAAAGCAATGTTGTCGCAGAATATTCAGAAAGCGCTCGACGGCATGCCGGCAGGCAGTTTGCCTGCCGCCCGGAACAGCAAGCCCGCTCGCGCCGTACCGGCATTTCGAAGGAAGCTCCTCAAAGGCACGCCTCCGAGTGCCGCTCTATAACCTATAGGATAGGTTTGATTTAGTCCAAAAAAGAGTATTCATCACACAAACAAAGGAAAACAAGAGATGCGTAAATTCTTTCAAGAATTTCAAGCCTTTATTTCTAAAGGCAACGTTCTAGACCTTGCTGTGGCCGTGATCATCGGCGCTGCGTTCTCAAAAATCGTCGACAGCCTCGTAAAAGACATCATCAATCCCATCCTCGGCGTGCTCGTTGGTCGTCCGGATTTTACGAATTTGTTTGTGGTGCTCAAGGATGCCCCGAATTACACCGGACCGCAGACTTATGAAGGCCTCGTCAAGGCCGGCGCCACGGTTTTTGGCTACGGCGCATTTTTAACGGCCATTGTGCAGTTCCTGCTCCTTGCATTTGCCGTTTTCTGGCTCATTAAAATTGTTGTGACGGCTCGTACCCGCATTGCAGCTGAAGCGGATCGTCTGCTCAATGCCAAGCATAAGGAAGAGGAAGAAGCCAAAGCGGCTGCCCAAGCCGCTGCTCCGGCCCCGGCACCCGCTCCTGCTCCTTCGGCTGAAGAACTCGAACTTCTGCGCGAGATCCGCGATCTGCTGAAGGCTCAAAAGGGAACGGCAGTCAAGGACGAATAACAACAGCAAATTCCGCAGCGAATAAACCCGCCGAAGGTTTCAAACTTCCGGCGGGTTTTTCGTGACCGCTCGAAAGCGGGAAGATCATTGATCTTCCTCGCTTTGCCTGTGATGAGGCTTATTTGGGTCTCAGGCCTTAAAGGCGGCTTCGAGGTTGGGGACAACCTGCTTCTTGCGGCTCATGACGCCGGGCAGCCAAGGAGTGCCTTCAGCAGTTGTACCAAACGCACCGGCAATCTTCGCGGGATCATCGGAGACCATGAGCAGAAGCGAACCTTCCTTCATAATGTCCGTGAGAAGCAGGATGGCGGTATGGCGGCCTTCGGCCTTGAGCGCGGCGAGGTCAGCGAGCAGCTCAGGGATGCGGTCTTCGAGGAGCTTGAGGTCGACGAGCTCAAGCTGGCCGATGCCGACCTTCGAGCCGGACATGTTGAAGTCTTTGAAATCGCGCATGATGAGGTCGCGTGCGGCAACGCCCTTGACAGCGGATTTGGCGGTGAAGAGTTCCATGCCGAGCGCTTCAATGTCTTCAATGCCTGCAATTTCGGCAAGTTCGGCCGCAGCAGCCTTGTCGGCCGGGGTGCAGGTCGGGGACTTGAAGATCACCGTATCCGAGAGAATCGCACAGAGCATGGCGCCGGCGATATTCTTGGGCGGCACAAAGCCGAGGTAGTCATACATGCGCTTGAGAATCGTATTCGTGCAGCCGACGGGCATGATGACGATTTCGAGCGGCGCGGAAGAGGTCATGTCGCCGAGCTTATGGTGGTCAACGATGCCCTTGAGCGTGCAGTCTTTGAAATCATCGGGCGCCTGATTGAGGTCGGAGTAGTCGACGATGTACACGTCCTTGCCCGCGACGCTCGTCACGACTTCAGGCGCTTGCAGGCCGAAACGCTCAAGCACGAAGGCGGTTTCCGGAGCCGGCGTTCCCTGGGCCGCAGCCTTGACGTCGAGGCCGCGCTGGCGGTAGAGGTCGGTGCAGGCGATGGCCGAGACGATGCTGTCGGTATCGGGGTGCTTATGGCCGAGAATGATGGCGGACATTGTGATGAAGCCTTTCTTCAAAATGGGGAAATGCAGGCGTTTCCAGAGGAATACGCCGACGGGATGTTCAATCTGATAATTGTAGGCGAACTGCAAGCACCTTAATCAATAGGTTTTATCTAATAAATCGAAAAACAAAATAAATGATTAGGCGTCCAAATTTCTGCGGGATATCACTTGTACCAAATAGATGCGGATGAGAATCATTTAAACCACAAGCTTTGATTTCGTGTTGCTTTATTTTTGTTGAGAACGATTCTCAGCAGATACGCTATTCGAAAATTGAATATCGGAGGCCGTTTTCAAAGGGTTAATCCTTGCGGTCCTGTGGGGAGCGGCTAGGTTAAAAGTCTTACACCCTTTGGCCGATGAGAAAAATGAAAACGGCTGAAGCGGTCATTTCGCGCTGAACTATTCGGCGGCTGAACCTCTTCGCAGGTGAGCGGCAAGAACGGTGTCGGCGCAACCTTCCACGGAGATCCCCTCATGAGAGAAGACAAAACCGTCGACGGACCGGGCAGCATCGGCTTTTCACGTCGATCGCTGTTAAGCGGCGCTGCGGCGGCTGGTGCGGCCGGCACGTTCGGATTCTCGGCGCTTATGCCCGCTGATAAGGCGCTTGCCGAACAGGTTGAGGCTTTGAAGGCAGACGGATGGGAGGCGCATCCTTGCGCCTGCAATGTCTGCGGCGGCTACTGCGGTCTTTTGGCCATGCATAAGAAAGGTGCGCCGGTTTCGCAGGAAACGGTGCGCATCATGCCGAATCCAACCCATCCGCAGCGCGGCTGCTGCGCGCGCGGAGCACAGGCAATGTGGGTTTGGAATCATCCGATGCGCCTCAAGAAGCCCTTGAAGCGCGTTGGTGCCCGCGGTGACGGCAAATTTCAGGAAATTTCCTGGGATCAGGCATTGAATGAAATCGCCGAACGAGTAAAGGCGATTGTTGAGAAAGACGGTGAACGAGCTGTCACCATGTCTTCGCACAATTTTTCGGCCATGCAGAAGTGGTTCGGCTGCGCTTTGGGCACGCCCAATGTGATCAGCCATTCATCGACCTGCAATTCCGCATCTATTGCCGGGCGCCGTATGGTGTTCGGCAAGGGCTTTGACGGCGCCGGAAAGGTTGAACCCGACTATGCGCGCGCGAAATATCTGCTTTGCGTCGGCCGCACATTGAATTGTGCGATTGGCGTCGCTGCGGTGGTTGCCCGCGCGAAGACCGAAGGCACCAAAGTCGTGTTTGTTGATCCGCGCATGCCTGAAGGCGCGCTGACGGGTTCTGAATGGATACCGATCCGCCCAGGCGCAGACTCGGCTTTCTTGCTCTCGCTCATCCATATTGGCATTACGGAGAAGCTTGTCGACTTCGAATTCCTTCGTCGGCATACCAACGCGCCCTATCTCGTTGAGACGGGTACGCGCCGTCCGATTGCGGCTTCAGAAATAATTGCCGGCGCGCCTGAAGACGCTTTTGTCGTCATGGATCGAAAGACGGCTTCCTATGTCGTGATGGGACTGAAAAAAGACGACAAAGGCAATGCTGTAGGCTTTGCGGAACCCGAGGGGGTCGACCCTGAGCTTGATCATGCGGCTCGGATTACGGCGCTTGACGGTCGGGAACTCGAAGCTGAAACCTGCTTCCGGGCATTCGCGGCATCGGCAGCGCATTGGACGCCGCAGGAAGCTGCGCGCACAACCGGTATTCCGGCCGAAACGATCACTCGCGTTGCGCGTGAATTCTTCACGCAGGGCGGCGTGGCCGATGACGGCTGGTATGCCTCGCGTAACGGCAACGACACGCACGACTTTGCGCTTCTTTCCCTTATTAATGCCTTTACCGGCCGCATTGACCAGCCTGGCGGCTTCGTGGTTACGCAGGGAGGCGGCTTTAAGGCGCCGGGCGTTTCGCTTTCGGGCGGCAAAGGCAAGGGACCGCACGGCGAGACTTGGACCGCTCCCGAGAAGAAGTCTCTCGACAAGATTCTTTATCCGGAAGGGTCCGGCACGTATTCTGCCGTTTTTGAGGCCATTGAGACCGGCAAGCCCTATCCGGTGCGCGCTGCCTTTTTCACCGGCACGACGATGTTCCACCGCGAGGCGAATTCCGCGCGGCTCGCCAAGGCGCTGATGGGGCTGGAGCTCGTTGTCGTTCAGGATATTTTCCCGCATGAAATATGTGACTACGCCGACTACGTGCTGCCGTGCACATACTTCTTGGAGTGGCATGAGTATGCAGGCGTCAAATGGGCTTTGAACGGCAACGTTCAGAAAAACGATGCGGGCATTGCGCCGCCTCAGGGCTGCGAAGCGCGCGAAGAGGTCTGGCAGTTTGCGGAAATCCTCCGCCGTGCTTATCCGGATCGTGCCAAAGAGCGCTTAGGGCTCGAGGAGGAGCTGAAGACTCGCGAGGCCTTTAAAGCCTGGTACGACGGCATGATGGATGCGGCCTGGGCCAAGTTCATCGCAGCGAAGAATAAGGCTAAGCCCGGCGACGGCGACCGTATTGCAGCGGAAGTCGAAGCGCAAGGCTGGTCTCAGACCGCGGTGAAGAAGTGGGGTGTTTATCCCTATGTGAAGCCCTTTGGCACGCCTACCGGCAAGGCTGAACTCATTTCCTTCTATTTCACGCAGAAGTACGAAGACAAAGGGGCTTCAGGGCTGCCGCGCTGGGTGGAATCGCCGGGATTTACGCCGCCTAAGCCGCGCTCCAACGAGTTTGTGCTGATTTCGGGCAAAGACAGTTCTTCCTGCTCGGGTGTTGCCATGTGGACGTGGCCCACGAAATTCTTGGGTGACCGAAGCATCTGGATGAATCCGGCCGATGCCGAACGAATCGGCATTAAGAACGGTCAGGAGGTTGAGCTCGAGGGGCTCGACACCGGGGTGAAGGGACGTACGACCGTGAAAATTACCAACCGCGTTATGCCGGGCGTTCTCTTCGCTCACGGATTCTCGGGAGGCGTTCGCACCAAGCAGAACCTCGGTGCATACGAATGGGTGCGTGAAGGCATTAATTCGCACTGGTTCTGCACGGGCTACCGTGAACCGGTGGTCGGATCATTGTCCAATAACTGTTCGGTTCGCGTACGCGTCTGACGGTCATCCGGGAGAAAGCCATGGAAAATCATAAAAAGCTGGCGCATCTTCTTGATGTTACCCAGTGCGTGGGATGCTCGGCCTGTATTGTGGCCTGTGCCCAAACCAATTATCCGGACATGCTTAATGCTGAAAATACCGGATGGGAAAGTCTGCCGGCCAACATTCGCCGCGTATCCGCAGAACTCGCCCGACGCCCCGTTGAACTGCTTGTCCAATGCCAGCAGTGTGAGAATGCGCCCTGCATCACGGTCTGTCCGTTCGGCGCCAACAGCCATGATCCGGAAACGGGACAGGTGAAAACCGATCCCAGCCGGTGTGTCGGCTGCGGTAACATCAGTAAAACCCACCCCCAGCGGGTGTGTCGGCTGCGGCTACTGCGTGACGGCGTGTCCGTACGATGCACGGTGGATGCATCCAAAAACGGGACTTCCGGTCAAATGCATGGGCAAAGGCTGTGAGTCGCTTCTGAAGGCCGGCAAGGATCCGGCCTGCGTTGCGGCCTGCCCGGCATCGGCCCGTGCATTCGGCGATATCAACGATCCTTCAAGCGCTATTTCTCAGCGTCTGCAGCACGGTCGCTCCGAACGGTTGATGCCGCAAAAAGGTACTCGTCCTAATTTCTTCGTGGTGGTGAACAAATGACGGCTGAATACATGAATTTGACCGCACAGGCGGCCACCAGCCACTGGGGATGGACAATTGCGTTCTTCCTATGGTTTGTCGGTCTCTCCGGCATGTCGCTCTTTCTCAATTATTGGGTTAGAAGCCGGCGGATCCATTACGCGGCAACGGCAGGGGGCGGCGGCCGGCCGCCTTTTGTTCCACAGCCTGCAGCTGCCGTCGTCGGCACGCTTTTGGTCGTGAGCCACCTTGGACGCATCCTCAATTTACCCGCGGCAGCTTTCAATGCGCTCATTCATTGGAGTTTTGGTTTCACCAGCTGGATGTTTATCGGCATCTGCATTCTCGCTGTGCTTTGCGTTGTTACTGTGCTTCAGGCATGGCTGCTGACGAAAGGGTCAGCCCTCGGCATGCGCTGCGGACTGCTTGCTTTTGACGCAGTCCTGGGCGTTGCCGCTACGGCATATTCGGGCTTTCTCCTGACTCAGGCTGTGGGTGTGCCGCTTTGGACAACAGCGGCGATTCCAGTGCTCTGGATTTTTTCGGGACTGGCCTGTGCGGTAGGGTTGATTGAAATCCTGGCAGCGGCCGGGAAGCTCGACGCTGAGTCTCCCCGCTGGCTGCATGCTGCGGGCTGGGCGGTGCACGGCGGCGAAGCCTTTGTGCTTTTTGCTTTCGTTCTCACGGCGCTTTCAGGTACGCCGGGTGCGGCAGCAGGTGCAGAAAGCCTCATCTCGGGCAGCACCAGTCTGCTGTTCTGGGGCGGTGCGGTCGGCTGCGGCCTTCTGATCCCGTGCATTACAGCTTGTCTGAAGAGCTTGCCGGCAGCAGCTTTGGGCGGCGCAGCTGCGATCATCGGCGCACTCTCGCTGCGTGCGGCGATTCTCTTTGCCGGGACATTTGATCCGGTCATTTGGCCGCTTTAACGGTTCGAGCGGAATTTCCCATCCAATGCCAGGCTTGCCGCTGAGCATTGGGTGGGAGGAACCGTGAGGTCCGCAGCGTCTGTTTCTCAAGTCTGCGGGCGATTGAGCAGCTGCCGCAGCTCATCGGTCCCATGCACATTCAGACGCCGGTAGATATTGGCTCGATAATTCTCAACAGTTCTTTCAGAAAGCCGGAGTCTTTCGGCAATTTGCTTATTGGAGCAGTTTTCCAGGAGGAGCAGCCGCAGAACATCTTTTTCTCGATCCCGCAAGTCGTTTAACGTCCAGTCGAGATCGGCCTGGGCGTTGAAGCCGTGCCGATGAAGCGTGTCTACGCGCAGTGCTCGCTCGATAGCCGCGATGAGATGATCCGTGTCTACGGGTTTTGTGAGAAAGTCAACGGCTCCGCGCTGCATGGCCTTGACCGCAAGCGGAATGTCTCCGTGCGCCGTGAGAAAAATAATCGGCATGCGAATCTGCCGTTCAATCAAAACCTTCTGCACCTCCAGCCCGTTGGTCGTCGGGAAGCGGAAGTCGAGGATGAGGCAGCCCGGATCGGTCAGAAGGTCACCAGCAAGAAATTCCTTCGGATCGGTATAAATGCGAATCTCCCAGCCTTCGAGTGAAAGCAGGCAGGAGAGCGAGTCACAGACATCGGAATCGTCGTCAACAATGCGAATGACAGTCGGTTTCATGGCGCAGCTCCTTCTTGACGCGGATCCGTCGGCTGAAAGGTCAGCACCGCTCTGAATATCCCGGGAACATCCTCTGAGAGGAGAAGATCAGTTTCATTTCGTTCGGCGATGCTTCGCACGACAGCGAGTCCAAGACCCAGTCCGTTCTCTTTAGAGGAATGCAGCGGCGACGAAAGTGCCTCTTGCTCTGCCGGCGTTAATGGCTGGCAGCTGTTGGTGATAGTGAGTTTCACAGCCCCGTTTGGGAGGGTGTCCATGTACAGCTCAACATAAGGGATATCTGCGCAAGCGGCCGCTTCCGAGGCGTTCTTCAGGAGGTTCGTGAGCAGCACTTCAAGTTCTACGGCATCGGCCAGAACGACGCCGGGCTGCAGTTTGAGGAGCGGCGGAATTTTGAGCGAGTGCATCTGTTTGAGGCGATCAGCCAGCACTCTGATAAAGCTTGAGAGTTCAATCTTGGCGGGCGTGCTGGCGCGCGAACGAGCGTAGAGACGAACGCGTTCGATGATCGTGCTGCAGCGCTGAAGTGTTGTGCGTGTTTTGCCGCAAAGTGCGCTCAGCTGCTGCCCTAGGGCTGTATTAAAGGCGTTCGGATTGCGTGCCAGCAGTTTGTCAATGGCCGCCAAGTAATAGCCTGCGGCTGAAATAGGCTGCAGCAGTTCGTGAGCGACAATGTTGGAGAGCTGAGCAGTTACGCTCGCTTTTTCCAATCGATTGAGCCGGTCTGATGCAGCTGCCAGTTCCGCGGTTCGCCTGCGTACGAGCATGTCGCTGCGAATGGTGTGGAGAAGGCCAAAGAGGAGCGCTGCGGCAAAAAGCAGAATCCACAGGCTGTATTCTTTCCAGATCCGTTCTGCAGTCCAATGGCGAAGATATTCGTAGGGACCGAAGCGCAGCTCCTTGAAGAGTTTGTCAATCCGAGCAAAGTCGGTGGCGGGAAGCCACTGACTGTGCCAAATCTCTTCGGGTGAAATGGCATAGAGCGCCATTGTCACATTGCGCAGTGTCTCAGGAGGCAGTCCGGCGGAGGCGATGACTGTCCAGCCGGGGTAGGCGCTGGAAGTATGGAGGTATTTCATACTGTCGCCGGAACGCGGTTCGAGCACGCGGATTTCTTTTGCAAAAGGGCTCCCTGCAGCGAGCATGAGCTCCATAAGGCCGGCCTTGACGAGACCGGCATCAACTCTTCCCGTCGCTACGGCTTCAACGACGCGTTCCATCGGCCGGCCGACTTCTTCAATGCGGGAGAAGAAGTTGTCTGGATCCCAACCGCGCGCACTGATTTCTCCCAAGGCCGTCTGAGCATTCATAAACGCATCTTTGCGTGTAACGGCGGCGCTTTTTCCTTTCAGGTCCTCAAGCGTTTTAATCTGCGCATCGGATCTGCGGACGATGATCGCGCCGGCCATGCCTTCATTGGGGTTGGGCGCCATGGGGGAGGCGAGTGTTCCCAGGGCTGTGAACCCTTTTTGATGAATTTCCCAATAAAACCCCGCAGTACCTATGAAGAGATCTGCAGTACCGCGCTGAGCGGCAAGATGCTGCGCTTCAAGGTCGTCGTTGGAGACGATCAGCCGATAGTTTGAAAGCCTGCGCCTGAGCACCTCCAGTGTTTCGGAAATGACCTCACTGTGCATGTCCGAGAGCGTGAGCTTCAGGACACTCACGCGCAGTACCGGCGCTGAAGGCGACGGCGCAGCTGAGGCAGAAAGCATGAAGCCCAGCGCCAAAGCAGTGAAGGTCGTGCGGATAAAAAGCATGCAGGATTGTCAAAGGATTCAGTTGATAAATACCTTAGCGCATTAGGGAAGATGGGCGAGTTGTATGCTTGATCTGCCCCTGCAATACCGGAGTACTCGCCTGTCGCACAATTGATTCCAGTCAATACCAACGGACGGGGTCTCTTAGAGGAGGCCCAGAAAAGGAGGACCAATATGATGGAACTATCTCGCCGGAAACTGCTCGTCGCCGCAGGGGCTGCCGCCGCTGTGGTGCCTGCCGCACACGCTGCCCAAGATCCGAGCCTTTCGGACAATGTTCCCAAAAAGTGGGACCGAACGGTAAAGCTCCTTATTGTGGGTGCCGGCGGCGCTGGGCTGACGGCTGCCGGATCCCGATTCGAGC
>OATN01000163.1_pt1 | contig 30561 bp, 28 predicted proteins | sample 1501211 | NCBI WGS metagenome assembly OATN01 (sample SAMEA2579978, study PRJEB22360) | human gut metagenome | reverse complement strand
TATTATGGGCTTATAGCCCTTGATCAAACCACCCGTTAGACGGGTGGTTATGATTAGTCTTTTTGCTCAGGTTTGCCTTCGAGTTTATGTCCCAAGTCAATAAGATATTTTTTAAGGTCTTCCTTAACTTGAGGGTGTTGGAGGGCGTAGTCAATAGAGGTTTTCATGAAACCAAATTTATCTCCTACATCGTAACGTTTACCTGTAAATTCGCGAGCAAAGACACGTTGCGTTTTATTGAGTTTATCAATAGCGTCAGTCAATTGGATCTCATTACCTGCACCTGGTTCTTGTGTTTCCAAAATTCCAAAAATCTCAGGTGTCAGAAGGTAACGTCCGATGATAGCAAGGTCACTTGGAGCATCTTCTGGGTTTGGCTTTTCAACGAAAGTTTCCACGCTATAACGGCCATTGTGACCTTCACCATGAGGGGCGATAACACCGTAAGCTGAAACATCTTCGTGTGGTACAGGCATAACCGCAATAGTAGAAGCGTGTGTTTCCTCATAATCATCAATAAGTTGTTTGGTTAATGGAACAGCATTGTCATCGGTAATATCCATTAGATCGTCACCAAGCATAACAACAAATGGTTCGTTACCGACAAAAGCTTTGGCTTGAAGTACAGCATCTCCGAGACCACGTGGGTGACTTTGACGAATAAAATGGAGGTTGATAGCAGTAGTATCATTAACCAATTTTAGCAGGTCTGTCTTACCTTTTTGTTCTAAGTTGTATTCCAACTCAAAGTTTGAGTCAAAATGGTCTTCGATAGATCGTTTTGACTTACCAGTCACGATCAAGATATCTTCGATGCCTGATTTGAGAGCTTCTTCAACGATAAATTGGATAGTTGGTTTATCAACGATTGGTAACATTTCTTTGGCTAAGGCCTTTGTAGCTGGCAAAAAGCGTGTACCAAGTCCTGCAGCAGGGATGACAGCTTTTTTGACTTTTTGATTCTTCATGAGAACTCCTTAGATTATTTATTTTTTATCCCATTCATTTTCAGAGCGCAATTCATTGGACATCATATTGAGAATAGATTCCTTGATGTCAGCACCCTCATAGATGGATTTGTAGATTGCTGTTGTAATTGGCATATAGACATTGAGTTCTTGAGCGATTTCGTAGGCAACCTTAGTAGTTGAAATCCCCTCAATTACCATACCCATGTTACGTTCAATGTCTTCCAGCTTTTCGCCACGACCGAGTGCATCACCAGCACGCCAGTTACGTGAATGAATAGAAGTCCCTGTAACAATAAGATCACCAACCCCAGAAAGACCGCTGTAAGTCAAAGGGTCAGCACCAAGTTTTACACCCAACCGAGTGATTTCTGCGAGACCGCGAGTAATAACGGCTGCCTTAGCATTATCTCCATAGCCCATACCATGAAGGGCGCCGGCACCGACGGCAATAATGTTTTTAAGTGCCCCAGCTGTTTCAACACCAATAACATCTGAATTGGTGTAAAGGCGGAAGTAGTTATTACTGAACATACCTTGAACATAGCGTGCAGTCTCAAGATCTTTTGAGGCCGCTGTAATCAAGGTGATATCGCGAACGATAGTTTCTTCAGCATGGCTTGGACCAGATACGACAACAATGTCACTGCGAAGTTCTGCAGGAATCTCTTCCTCAAGGATAGTTGAGAGGCGTTCGTGTGTTCCTGGCTCCAATCCTTTTGAAGCATGCATGATAACAACTTCATGGTCCAAAAGTTCGGCAACTTGTTTGGCTACCAAACGAGTAACCTTGGTTGGAACAACGAAGAGAATAGCATTAACTCCATCTAAAGCTTGGGAAAGTTCTTTGTAGGCTTTAATGTTTTCATCCAAAACCACATCTTTGAAATAACGGGTATTGGTATGTTTCTCGTTAATTTCATCAATTTGTTCAGGGATATTTCCCCAAATACGAACCTCGTGTCCGTTGTCATTGAGTACCTGAGCAAGGGCAGTTCCCCAAGAACCTGGGCCCAAGACAGCGATTTTTTGTTTTTTCATCATTAGGTCTCCCTTTAGGTCCTTTCTAACAAAGCAGAAAAAGACTATATTCTTTCTCATTATAACATAAGAAAAGCGTGTTTGTCTTGTACTCTCTGTTAGGAACGTAGGTGGTTATTATTTTTTAAGCCAGTTTTTAGCAATGTAACCTCCAATGAGAGCAGCCATGAGAGTTCCACCTATTAGAATTAAGACATGGCTAGTTGTAAATGGAACCATAACTTGGTCTACATAATCCTGTGTTTTCCCCTTGGCAAGGAGTTGTGCAATATAGGCTTTAGGAGCTAACCACATGGTAACAATGGGAGCCAAGTTTCCCAGAGAGAATATCATGTAGGAAAGTAGATTAAATTTATCATTCTCATAATTACCTTGCTTGGCAATAAAATCAGCGATTAGACCAGCTAAAAGGTTGGGAAGGAAGGTAAGGACAAAGTGACCAGAAGCAAAGAAGAAGACGGACATAAATATGCCTAGACAGGTAATAGCTCCAAATTGCTTGGTCTTTCGGATAAGCCCTAAATAAACCCATCCCGCAAAGATAGCCACCATAGCAGGTGTGTGATACATGTTTTTGACTTTAAAAAATATTAAATCAATGGCGACAGCTATAGCTAAGCAAATAAAATAAAGCAGCATAGCCAGGATAGTCTCTTTGATAAGTCTTTTTTGACGCATGTGGCCTCCTAATCAATGTGAGGTGTCTTAGTTTTATTGAGCCAAGAGTATGCCAAACCAATGAAAATACCGCCGCCAATCCAGTTACCGAAGAAAACGACTACCCACTGACGTAGAATATTTGCCAATGTGAAATTGTCCACAGCATCACGGACACCATTGAAGCCTAGCAACATAAAGGAAGCAAAGTTAGCAATCAAGTGTTCATTCACCAAGAAGACAAACATAAAGATGGCTGATAGGGCAATGAAAATCTTGGCAGACTCTTCTTTGAGGAGCATATAGCCCAAGATAGCAAGGTTGACGAACATATTAGCAGTAATACCTTCAGTAAAGTTCATCCAATCTGTTTTTCCAAGTTTAGTGGAAACAGCAGTGACTAGGAAGCTCTTGTCTGTCAAATGGTGGAAAGAGAAGGATTGATTGAAAAACCAAGCTAAGATAAGAGCTCCGACAAAATTAAAGAAAGTATAATAGAGAAGGATGGTACAAACCTTACTCCATTTGATTTTGCCATAATAGGCACCACTAGTAAGGAACATCATGTTTGAAGTGGCTAACTCTCCGTTAAAAATGAGAACGAAGACCAATCCGATAGCAAAGATAAAGGCAAATACAAAGCGAGAAAGGGCTGGTATACCTGTAGCAATAATATCAGCACCAATAATCCCTACGGCAGTTGACATGGTAAGATAAGCGCCTGCAAGCATAGAACGCAAGGCATAGCGACCAAGGCTTTCGTTGAAGAGCGCTTCTTTTTTAGCGCAAGCAGCAAAAACTTTTTCTTGGAATTGAGACATAAATTTACCTCTAAGTAGTGTGACATGGAGCATGAGTAGATACACATGCTTGGGTGAAGGTTAATCTAAGATGACCATGAAAAAAGCCAGGACAGTTGTCCCAACTTTTCCAAGTCTTAATGTGAGGATGCTCCAGATGTTGCATCTGAGTCTGGAGCTGCATCGCCACCGTGACCGCCGGCATCTGATGCTCCAGATGTTGCGTCGCTACCGCCATGACTAGCTGCAGCCGGTGCAAAAGGACCACTTCCTCCGACAAGGCGTTGACCAGTTGTTTCGAGATACCAGTCAAGCCATGGTTTAAAGTTAAAGACGATTTCATTGATTCCTGCATAAGAACCATCATCATAGTACATAGCCTGATAATTGTGTGTGTTGATAACCCCTTCAGGTGAGCCTGGGACAATCGTACGCACATATTCTTGGTTGCCGTTACGAAGGGTACCGATAACCCATTCCACATTTTTCATACGAGCTGGTGGAAGTGAACCGTGAACTGTTGACATACGGCTACCTGATTGAGGTGGCACACGTTTGGCAAACATGGTATCAGGATCTTGATGGGCGTTGTTGTAGTAGAGGAATTGGTTATTATCATCGGCATAAGTTAATTCAAATGGCATAGCCTTGAGGAACATGTCAATTTGGTTAACTGTCAAAATACCGTGATCTAGTTTAACATATGTATCACCAGACACTGCACCAGTGATTTCAGCTACTTTTTCTACCCATTCTGGATCGTCAGGATCAACCTCGGTAACAGTTGTAGCGATTGGGTTGTTACAATCTAAGTCTTCTGGTTCAATTGGTTTTGGTTTTTTCAATTTTGAAACCACTCCTACATATTGGACAAAATTGTCTAAGCATTGTTCAAGGAAGTTAACAGTACCTTCATTTGTGATGTTACCATCAAGGTCGAAAGCTTCTTTGGCCTTACCAAGCAAGAATTCATTGCCTGGAAGTGTATAGGCGTTGACACCAGGTGCTTCAAGGATTTTACGCAAATGTACTTGGGCGCGTGAAGTTCCTTGGTCGTAGTAAGATGCCCCAACAATCATGACAGGTTTGTTTTCAAACGGGTGCACTTCGAATGAGAGCCACTCTAAAACAGATTTAAGCGCTGCAGAAATGGTGTGGTTGTGTTCGGGAGTTGCAATGATGACCCCATCAGCGCGTGTAATCTTGTTGTTAAGCAAGCGAAGTTGGAAGCTTTCGTCCCATTTTTCGTCTTGGTTAAACATAGGCACTTCGTCAATTTCCAAGACTTCAAGTTCAAATTTAATTTTAAAATGTCTTCTGATAAATTCGAGCAATTTTCGGTTGTATGATTGATCATAATTTGCTCCAACAAGTCCAACAAATTTCATAGTTTCTATTCTCCTGTATTATAAGCTTTCCCAGTCAAAGTTTTCAGCTTCTTTATGTAGCAATTCTGTAGCGTGTGAGAGTTTACCAGTGATTTTAACAAACAGACGGAAGTCATCAAAAATGGCGTCTAATTTTTGAATAACATCAAGGTCAACCAAATCACCATTGCCATCAAAAGCTTGGAGAGAATGTGATAGCAAGAATTCGTCTGGAAGCACATTAGCTTTGATTTCTGGAGCGTTCAAGATTTGACGGAGTTGTAGCTGTGCGCGAGAAGCACCAAGAGTTCCGTAAGATGCCCCTGTAATCATAACGGGTTTATTCAAAAGAGGGAACACACCGTATGACACCCAAGCTAGAGCGTTCATAAGAACAGCAGGAATAGAATGGTCATATTCAGGTGTTCCAATGATGACCCCATCGGCTTCTTCAATTTTCTTAACAACCTCTAGGACATTTTCTGGAAGTTGTTTATTGGCTGGCTTGTTAAAGACAGGGAAGTCTTTAATTTCTACAAGTTCGATGTCTGCCTTATCTGCAAAATGTTTCTGAATATATTGCAATAATTGTCTATTAGTTGAACGCTTTGAATTCGTACCAACAAGTCCGATGAATTTCATGACAATTCTCCTTAAAAGTATTATATCTTATACTATGTTAGCGTTTTCCTACCTAAAAGTCAATCTTAGTTTAATGAGAATGCCATTAGACTGCTACCTTTGTCATCTTATTTCGAATAGATTATAATAGGATGGATATCAAAAAAGCTACTCTTTTTGTTAAAGCTAGTGTTGCTAATTTTACAAGACAAAGTCAATAGATGTATCGAAAGGAAAAAATAATGACAAAAATTCGTGGATTTGAACTCGTATCAACCTATAACAATCAGGACTTGCTTCCAAAACGTGAGACAGCTCATGCTGCAGGCTATGATTTAAAGGTAGCAGAGAACACTGTAATTGCTCCTGGAGAAATTGTTCTCGTTCCAACAGGTGTTAAGGCTTACATGCAACCTGGTGAGGTCCTCTATCTCTTTGACCGTTCATCGAACCCTCGTAAAAAGGGTCTGGTTTTAATCAATTCTGTAGGTGTTATTGATGGAGACTACTATGGTAATCCTGGAAATGAGGGTCATATCTTCGCTCAGATGAAAAATATTACTGATCAACCCGTGACTCTTGAAGTTGGCGAACGCATTGTTCAAGGTGTCTTTATGCCTTTCTTGATTGTTGATGGAGATGAGGCAGATGGTGTGCGGACTGGCGGATTTGGGTCAACTGGACAGTAGAGGGAGCAAAGTGGCAGATTATTTGTTAGTAATCGATATGCAGTCAGATTATGTTGCTGTAGGAAAAGCATATCATGAAGAACTGACTGCAGCTGTAAATGACAAAATTGCTAGCTATCCCAGCGACCGAGTTATCTATATTCTCAATCGTTTTTTCTGGGAGAGAAAAGATAGAAAGAAGAAATTTGCGACCGGCTTGCTGCTTGTATCTTCTCGTATCTTTGAGAAGCGTCGGGCTTCTTGCTTTACCAATCCAGATTTAAAAGATTTTTTAGAGGGAAATGGTGCTAAGAGCATAGAGTTTATAGGGGTAGATGGTAATGGCTGTGTCAAGGCTTCCGTTTTGGCAGCTGTCAAGGAGAATTATCAGGTTTCCGTTGATTTGTCTGCTGTCGGAGTTGCCAACCAAAAGAAATTTCAAAAAACATTGCATAAGTGGCACTCTATAGGAGTCGCAGTAGAAGGAGAATTATTATAGCTAAGAAAAAATCAACTTTTGTTTGTCGAGAATGTGGCTACAATTCACCCAAATATCTAGGGCGCTGTCCCAACTGTTCTTCTTGGTCCTCTTTTGAGGAAGAAGTTGAGGTGCAGGAGGTTAAAAATGCCCGTGTCAGTTTGACGGGTGAAAAGTCTAAACCAACTAAATTAAAAGAAGTCTCTTCGATTAATTATGCTCGCATAAAGACCGACATGGATGAGTTTAACCGTGTTTTAGGTGGCGGTGTGGTTCCAGGTAGCCTGGTTCTTATTGGAGGGGACCCAGGGATAGGGAAATCGACCCTTCTCTTACAAGTGTCAACACAGCTGGCTAACAAGGGAACTGTCCTCTATGTATCTGGGGAAGAATCTGCCGAGCAAATCAAATTGCGGAGTGAACGTTTAGGTGATATTGATAACGAATTTTATCTTTATGCTGAGACCAATATGCAAGCAGTTCGCAGTCAAGTGGAGGCTATAAAACCTGATTTCCTCATTATCGACTCTATTCAGACCATCATGAGTCCAGAGATTTCTGGCGTTCAAGGTTCGGTTTCTCAGGTTCGTGAAGTTACTGCTGAGCTCATGCAAATTGCCAAAACCAATAACATTGCCACCTTTATTGTTGGGCATGTGACCAAGGAGGGACAGCTGGCTGGACCACGTATGTTGGAACACATGGTGGACACGGTTCTCTATTTTGAGGGGGAACGTCACCATACCTTCCGTATTTTACGAGCAGTCAAAAACCGTTTTGGTTCAACCAATGAGATTGGGATTTTTGAGATGCAGTCTGGTGGTTTGGTAGAGGTTCTAAATCCTAGCCAAGTTTTCTTAGAAGAACGCCTAGATGGTGCCACAGGTTCTGCCATTGTTGTCACAATGGAAGGTAGCAGACCTATCCTAGCTGAAGTTCAAGCCTTGGTGACACCAACCGTCTTTGGTAATGCCAAGCGGACAACAACAGGACTGGATTTTAACCGTGTTAGCCTTATCATGGCTGTTTTAGAGAAACGCTGCGGACTTCTTCTTCAAAATCAAGATGCCTATCTCAAATCAGCTGGTGGTGTCAAATTAGACGAGCCGGCTATTGACCTTGCTGTTGCCGTTGCTATTGCTTCCAGTTACAAGGAGCTTCCAACCAATCCCCAGGAAGCCTTTATAGGAGAAATTGGCTTGACTGGAGAGATTCGCCGTGTGACTCGGATTGAGCAGCGCATCAATGAAGCCGCTAAACTAGGCTTTACTAAGATTTATGCTCCAAAGAATTCCCTTCACGGCATGACAATTCCAGAAGGTATCCAGGTCGTTGGAGTTACGACCGTAGGAGAAGTGCTCAAAAAAGTCTTCTCTTAAAAAAATCTTGCCCAAAGCGATATATTGTAAGCGCTTGCAAAAATATCTGTTCAATGCTATACTTTTCTTAAGAATAGGGAGGTATTTATGATGCAATTTTTCACAGACAGCAATATGCAATTCCCACTGGTAGAGCTAACTCTTAATCAAGGTGAAACGGTTTTTATCCAACGTGGCAGTATGGTATACCACACACCTAATGTAACCCTGAGTACTAGATTAAATGCTAGTGGCTCAGGGTTGGGTCGCCTTGTGAAAGCGGTTGGGCGTTCAATGGTTTCGGGTGAAAGTAGCTTTATTACTCAGGTTGTTGCTCAGTCCAATAATGGTTATTTGGCTTTGGCACCTGATTCCCCAGGTCAGGTGATTCCTTTGTATCTGGGTGAAAAGCAGTACCGACTTAATGATGGTGCCTTTCTAGCACTTGATGGCACGGCCTACTATACAATGGAATACCAGTCTGTTGGTAAGGCTCTTTTTGGTGGTCAAGGTGGCTTCTTTGTGATGACGACACAAGGTCAAGGTACCCTTTTGGCCAATGCTTACGGTTCCATCAAAAAAATTGAGCTAAACAATCAAGAAGTGACCATTGACAATGCCCATGTTGTTGCTTGGAGTCAGTCTCTGGATTACAATATTCATTTGGAAAATGGTTTCTGGCAGTCTATCGGAACAGGAGAAGGGGTTGTTAATACCTTTAGAGGGACAGGCGAGATTTATGTTCAGAGTCTCAATCTTCAGACCTTTGCAGGCCTTCTTAATCGCTACTTACCAAAACGATCATAATAGTAATAGCGAGAGTATCCTGACCTTTGTGATACTCTTGTTTTTCTTTTTCAGCAATTCATTTAACTGACAAGGTTTTTAAAAGGTGGTAAGATATAACCTAGATAATTTAATGTTTATCCTAATTTGTCCACTAGAAAGTGAGTTACTATGTCTTATTTTAAAAACTTTCTCAATGCCAATAATGCCTATGTTGATTTGCATGGGACAGGCCATCTTCCCTTGAAACCAAAGACAAAGGTTGCTATTGTGACCTGTATGGATTCTCGCCTTCACGTTGCTCAAGCCTTGGGATTAGCTCTTGGTGACGCCCATATTCTACGTAATGCAGGTGGGCGTGTGACAGAAGACATGATTCGTTCCTTAGTTATTTCTGAACAACAGATGGGAACGCGTGAAATAGTGGTTCTCCACCATACAGATTGTGGTGCTCAGACCTTTAAGAATGATGAATTTACAGCTTACCTCAATAAAGAGCTAGGTGTTGACGTGTCTGATAAAGACTTTCTTCCATTCACTGATGTTGAAGAGAGTGTTCGTGAAGATATGGCTATTTTACGTCAGTCACCGCTTATTCCTGAAGATGTCGTTATTTCCGGTGCAGTTTATGATGTTGATACTGGACGAATGGCCCAAGTAAATCCTTAATACTGAATAGTTAAGCAGGCACGAATGCCTGCTTTTTATGATTCAACGCAAAAAAACTCAGCACACTGAAATAATGTACTGAGTCTGTCTCATTGTCTAAGTGACGATAAAAATAAGAATGACAGTCCCTAAATAGAAGAGACTGGTGATGAAGAAACTGATGCGCCAGAATAATTTAAAGAACCGTTTAAATTTAAAGGATTGTGTCTTTCTTAACATCTGAATTGTGATAATAATAGCTGCCAAGGATAGCAAAATCGTGATGTATGGCAGAAAACTATGGGTAAAGAAACGTGCTGATACGGCAACTACTTCAATAAAGTATAGAGGAAAGGTTAAATCAGCAAAATTAAGCCCAAGGTATTTTAAACTGAAGAAGCGATGGATAATAAAAGCAAAGATAGGTGTTAAAATCAAAAATGCTATGGCAAAGAATTTATATAGAATCATAAATCTATTTTACCTCGAAAAGGGCTTTATGTAAATTTTTTCCTAAACTTAATAAGAATTTCTTGCATCTAAAAGGAATTTCTGTATAATAGATAAGGTATGTAAAAACATACTTGTGGGAGGTAACAAAACTTACTTACCGCCAAAACCACAATAGGAGGAAATTACAAAATGGCTAAAAAAGTCGAAAACATCGTAAAACTTCAGATTCCTGCTGGTAAAGCGACTCCAGCTCCACCAGTTGGACCAGCCCTTGGTCAAGCCGGAATCAACATCATGGGATTCACTAAAGAGTTTAACGCTCGTACAGCTGACCAAGCTGGTATGATCATCCCAGTTGTTATCTCTGTGTATGAAGATAAATCATTTGATTTCATCACTAAAACACCGCCAGCTGCTGTTCTTTTGAAAAAAGCTGCAGGTGTTGAAAAAGGTTCAGGTACTCCAAACTCAGTTAAAGTTGCTTCAGTAACTCGTGCACAAGTACAAGAAATTGCTGAAACTAAAATGCCTGACTTGAACGCTGCAAACATCGAATCAGCTATGCGTATGATCGAAGGTACTGCACGTTCAATGGGATTCACTGTTACTGACTAATTCAGTTAACAAGAAAACCACAGACGTCGTCTCACTTCGCTGAGTGACGTGGAAGATGAAAGTCGTTATGACCACATTACACAAGGAGAAATAATTAAATGGCTAAAAAAAGCAAACAAATGCGTGCTGCTCTTGAGAAAATCGACAGCACAAAAGCTTACAGCGTAGAAGAAGCTGTAGCTCTTGCACAAGAAACTAACTTCGCAAAATTCGATGCTACTGTTGAAGTATCATACAACCTTAACATCGACGTTAAGAAAGCTGACCAACAAATCCGTGGCGCAATGGTATTGCCAAACGGTACTGGTAAAACTCAACGTGTTCTTGTATTTGCTCGTGGTGCTAAAGCTGAAGAAGCTAAAGCAGCAGGTGCTGACTTCGTTGGTGAAGATGAACTCGTTGCTAAAATTAACGGTGGATGGCTTGACTTTGACGTTGTTGTTGCAACACCAGATATGATGGCTATCGTTGGTCGTCTTGGACGTGTCCTTGGACCACGTAACTTGATGCCAAACCCTAAAACTGGTACAGTAACTATGGACGTTGCTAAAGCAGTTGAAGAGTCTAAAGGTGGTAAAATCACTTACCGTGCTGACAAAGCAGGTAACGTACAAGCTATCATCGGTAAAGTTTCATTTGAAGCTGAAAAATTGGTTGAAAACTTTAAAGCATTTAACGATGCTATCCAAAAAGCTAAACCAGCTACAGCGAAAGGTGCTTACATTACAAACCTTTCAATCACTACTACACAAGGTGCTGGTATCAAAGTTGATCCAAACTCATTGTAAGAGTAGTAAGGAACCTATCTTCGGATAGGTTTTTTTGTTGCCTGAAGTGAGATGTATGAACAGAAAATAAAAAATATTCAGAAAGTAGTTTTAATTTTCCGAACTTATGGTATAATTTAAGCGTATACACATCATTATTGAATGTTTAAACTTATGACATTGCAAATTTAAGGAGACGATGCATGAAAAAGAGTAAGGTATTTTTGCTGGCGGCCGTAGGTCTGCTATCTGTGGGTGTTTTAGCAGCTTGTTCGTCATCAAGTAAGACATCTGGGAAGACTTATAATTATGTTTATGGTGGTGATCCTGCAACCCTAGATTATGTTTCTACAAATAAGAAAAATATGACTACAGCTGTTAGTAATGGTGTTGATGGTTTGTTTGAGAATGACCAATATGGTAACCTTAAACCATCTGTAGCTGAAAGTTGGTCGGTTTCCCAAGATGGTTTGACCTATACCTATAAGATTCGTAAGGGTGTTAAATGGTACACTTCAGATGGTGAAGAATACGCTGATGTGACAGCCAAGGACTTTGTGACTGGGCTTAAACATGCTGCTGATACAAAATCTGAGGCTATTTACTTGTTGCAAAACTCTGTTAAAGGCTTGAATGACTATGTTTCAGGAGATAATAAAAACTTTGCAGATGTAGGGATTAAGGCTATTGATGATCATACCTTGCAATATACTCTTAGTGAACCAGAGCCTTATTGGAATTCCAAGTTGACTTATTCAGTGACTTGGCCTGTTAACGCAGATTTTTTGAAATCTAAAGGGAAAGACTTTGGTAAATCAACAGATCCAACTTCTATTCTTTATAATGGACCATTCCTTCTTAAATCACTGACAACTAAATCCTCAATTGAGTTTGTTAAGAACGAAAATTATTGGGATAAGGACAATGTCCACTTTGACAATGTTAAGTTAACTTACGATGATGGGACAGACCAAGAATCTTTGGAACGTAATTTTACGGATGGTGTCTACAACCTAGCACGTCTATTCCCAACAAGTTCGAATTATTCTAAAGTTGCCAAACAGTATAAAGATGACATCTACTACACACAACCTGGTGCCGCTGTAGAAGGTGTTGGTATTAACATTGATCGTCAAACTTATGGTCATACTTCTAAAGAAAATGATCAACAAAAGTCATCAACGAAAGCAGCTCTTCTTAACAAAGATTTCCGTCAATCGTTGAGTTTTGCCATTAATCGTACGAATTATGCAGCTCAATTGAATGGTAAAGAGGCAGGAAAAACGGCTGTGCGTAACATCTTTGTCAAACCTGATTTTGTACAGGCAGATGGCAAAAACTTTGGAGCTATGGTGATGGAACAACTTCCAGCCTTTGGTGATGAGTGGGCAGGCGTGAATCTTGCCGATAGTCAAGACGGACTTTACAACCCAGAAAAGGCTAAAGCTGAGTTTGCTAAAGCTAAAGCAGCTCTTCAAGCAGAAGGAGTACAGTTCCCTATTCATTTGGATGTTCCTGTTAATCAGACAAATAAGATTTATGTGAATCAAGTACAATCACTTAAAGAATCTGTTGAATCTGCTCTAGGAAAAGATAATGTTGTACTTGATCTCCACCAAATGTCATCTGATGATTTCTACAATATCACTTATTCTGCGGCAAATGCAGCAGCTGAAGATTGGGATTTATCAGTTGGTGTTGCCTGGGAACCAGACTATCTAGATCCATCTACTTACCTTGATGTCTTGAAGACCACTAATAGCGAGAATACGAAGTCCTTTATGGGATATGATAATCCTAATAGCCCAGCAGCTGAAAAAGTAGGTCTTAAAGAATACGATCAGCTCGTTGACGATGCTTCTAAAGAAACAACCAATTTAACAGCTCGTTATGAAAAATATGCCAAAGCTCAAGCATGGTTGACAGATAGTTCGCTTTATATCCCAACAACTACTTATAATGGGGCTGCAGCCGTGATTTCACGTATCAAACCATTCTCTGGAGCTTATGCTCAAGCAGGTGATAAAGGTTCGACTTACTACTTCAAGTATCTCCAATCTCAAGATAATATTGTTACTAAGAAGCAATATGATTCGGCTTACAAAGATTGGCTGAAAGAAAAAACGAAATCTAACGACAAGGCTCAGAAGGATTTTGAAAAACATATTAAGTAATCTATTCAAAACGACTTCCTATAGGTGGTCGTTTTTTTGATAAAATTTCTCGAACCATCTCTAGATTGTGATATAATAAAAAGGATTGGTACTCGCTTATAAACCTTTATTGTGAAGTAAAAAAAAGGTTGAGTTGCCTGCTGATACTTGAAATCTTAGAGTCGCCTCTTGAGATAGATTCTAATCTAATGAAGTATCCAAAGACTGAAGAATGAAACATAAAAAGGAGACTTATCTTGGCTAAAGATATTCGTGTTCGTTACGCACCAAGTCCAACAGGACTTTTACACATTGGTAATGCCCGTACAGCATTGTTTAATTACCTCTATGCTCGTCATCATGGCGGTACTTTCATTATCCGTATTGAAGATACTGACCGTAAACGTCACGTTGAAGATGGTGAACGTTCTCAACTTGATAACTTGCGTTGGTTGGGAATTGACTGGGATGAAAGTCCAGAGACACATGAAAATTACCGTCAATCAGAGCGTTTGCCACTTTATCAAAAATATATTGATCAGCTCTTGGCAGAAGGTAAGGCTTACAAGTCATATGTGACTGAAGAAGAATTGGCAGCAGAGCGTGAACGTCAAGAAGCTGCTGGTGAAACACCTCGTTATATCAATGAATTTCTTGGCATGACTGAAGAAGAAAAAGCTGCCTACATCGCCGAACGTGAAGCGGCAGGTATCGTTCCAACAGTTCGTTTAGCTGTTAATGAGTCAGGAATTTACAAATGGCATGATATCGTTAAAGGAGATATCGAATTTGAAGGTGGTAATATCGGTGGTGATTGGGTTATCCAGAAGAAAGATGGTTACCCAACTTACAACTTTGCGGTAGTTATTGATGACCACGATATGCAAATTTCACACGTTATCCGTGGAGACGATCACATTGCTAATACACCAAAACAACTCATGGTTTATGAAGCTCTTGGTTGGGAAGCTCCTGAGTTTGGACACATGACCCTTATCATCAATTCTGAAACAGGTAAGAAGTTGTCTAAACGTGATACGAACACCCTTCAATTTATAGAGGATTATCGTAAAAAAGGTTACCTTCCAGAAGCAGTCTTTAACTTCATTGCTCTTCTTGGTTGGAATCCTGGTGGAGAAGACGAAATCTTCTCTCGTGAAGAGCTGATTAAACTCTTTGATGAAAATCGCCTCAGTAAATCTCCAGCAGCCTTCGATCAAAAGAAATTAGATTGGATGAGTAATGACTACATTAAGAATGCAGATTTCGACAAGGTCTTTGCTCTTTGTAAGCCTTTCTTGGAAAAAGCTGGCCGTTTGACAGACAAGGCTGAAAAATTAGTGGAACTCTACAAGCCACAAATGACAGCTGCAGAAGAAATTGTTCCTCTTACGGATCTCTTCTTTGAAGATTTCCCAGAATTGACAGAAGCTGAAAAAGAATTTATGGCTGGTGAAACAGTGCCAACAGTGCTTAAAGCCTTTAAAGCGAAACTTGAAGCAATGTCAGATGATGAATTTGTCACTGAGAATATTTTCCCACAAATTAAGGCTGTTCAAAAAGAAACAGGAATTAAAGGGAAAAACCTCTTCATGCCAATCCGTATCGCTGTTTCAGGAGAAATGCACGGTCCAGAATTGCCAGATACTATTTTCTTGCTTGGTCGTGAAAAATCAATTAAACATATTAATCAAGTTCTTGAGACGCTATAAAAACGAACCCAACATCTGTTGGGTTTTATAATGTAGATAAACCGAGCCATTTGAGGAGCCACTTACTAGATTATATATCTAGTTGGTATTAGAGCTTTCTGGAAGAGATGGCACTTTAATGTAATGATGATATACAATAATCTATTTATCATTTTCAAAAACGTAAATTAGTTTTATAATAGATAAATAAGAAAACAAGAAGGGAGCGGACGTTATGAGAAGATTTAATTGGTATTTTTACTATGTTATTGGTATGTATCCATAAAAAAGTCAAAAAGTCGGTTAAAGAGCTTTAGTTTTTCTAAGCTCTTTTTAATGTGTGCTTGGGCTGTATAGTAGGGGAAAGGTTCTAAGAGGTAGAGAAACTTTTGAAAGCTCTTAACTTGGGAAATGCGTTTTATATTTTTAGTTTTTTCTAATAGGAGTAACGCTAAATTATATATTTATGTTACAATAAAGTAGGTTGATTTTTGAAAGGAAAGGGGGGAGCATAGAGATGATTGTCCTATTTACAGTTCTACGTCTATTGGCTATTTTAATTGTTAGCCATGACATGTCGGGCCTGCTCAAAACGTGGAAGAGTAAAGTCTATTTTATCATTGGTAGTCTCTTGCTCTCTCTATTTGTAGGAGGCATCACAGGTTCACTTTTAGCACTCTTATTTTGTCATCTATTCTTAAATAAAACATCAAGTCGTGAAAAGAATTCATTTCTTTTCACCTTTTTGCCGTGGGTCTTTGTTGAGGTAACTTCTAAATTACTTCAACTTTACTTCTTCCCATGGATTTTTCAAATTAATTATTTACAAGTAAAAGATACCCCGGTACTTATTGCTCTATCTTATCTTTTGGTGTATCCAATCTTCCATTTGATTGTCAAGGTCTTCTTTATTGACTTCAGTGCTCTTGATATCATGGGAAATAACCACACTTACCAAGTTAGGCAACGTCTGTTGGTTGGGGTGACTTTAGCATATATTATCTTATCTCTAGTTATTTTCTATGCGAGTAATGTCTTTCCTTATATGGGACTCTTTATTTATTTAGCAGGTAGCATTACAGTTGTTTATTCAATTCTCTTTATTTTACTATTTGCTCAGCTCAATATTTATTCTAAGAGGAGAGTAAAGGACCAATTGGCTGAAGAGATGATTAGGCACGAAGAAAGTTTAGAAGAATATAGCCACCGTTTAGAAAAACTCTATAATGATATTTCTCAGGTTAAGAAGGATTATTTGGAAGGGCTTAAGAATATGGAAGATAGTATTCAACGCCGAGATTTACCTGCTTTGAAGCAGGAATATGCGGAGCTTCTAGAAAAATCTGGGAATAGTTTAACGTTGTCAAATTATGAATTGTCACGTTTAATCAATTTGGAAATTACCTCTCTCAAGAGTCTTTTCTCTGCAAAAGTGCTTGAAGCTGAGAACCTAGGAATAAAGGTCAATTTAGAGTTACCAGATGTCATATCATCTACGCAAATTGAGGCTCTAGATTTGGTAGTGATTTCTTCTGTGTTCTTGAATAATGCTATAGAAGCTACAGTGAAATCTGAAAATCCAACGTTAACAATATCTTTCTTTAAAAATCAGGACTACCTTACCTTAGTTATTGACAATACGACGAGGGAGGAACGTATTCCTGTGTCCAGAATATTTGATGAAGGAGTTTCTAGTAAAGGCGAAGGTCGCGGTCTTGGTCTGTCTAAAGTAGCAGAGATACTTAATCACTATCCAAAAGTAAATCTTGAAACTCGGAGTTGTGATTATCATTTCACACAAGTTCTGTCTTTCCGAGATAACTGATAGGACAGAGTGAATTTTTAAGGATAAGATACGGGGAAATAGAAAGGGGAAATAGCACATGCAACTCGCGATTGATGGCCTTATTGCTTTGGTTGTTGTCGTTTCGCATCTAGTGATTTCAGCTAGACTAGCTTATCTAGATGTTTTTAATTATCGTTATATTCCTTATGTAGTAGTGGTAGCTGTTGTTAAGTGGCTAGCAAAAATATTATGGCAAATTGATATTCCAGATGCCATTTATCTCCTAGTTTTTATTTTTCTTGAAAAGCCTCAAGCGTCAAGAGAAGAAAAGTATTTTTGTGCTTTTTTTGCTCCTGTATTCTGGACTTTAGTTACTAGCTTCTTCAGTTTTTACCTTTTTCGCGTTTTCTTTAATAAGCCAATCGACTTAGTTCCAAATAACCTGGGAATTTTAGCTGTGGATAGTGTGGTTCTTCCATTCTTTCTAGGATTGCAAAAAATGTTTGGCTTAGACCGCTTTTTTGAGAAACCCTTTGAAGGGTTGCAAGATAAGTACAAGAGTATGCTTCTGCAAGTAGATATGATTTTAATTATCAGTTATCTTCTTATTCTTTTTAAGCAAGAGATATTCTCGTTACTTTTGAGTCAAACCTATCTTCCAGGCTATCCTCAGATTTATATTTGGGTAGGGCTCCTTATACATATGTATATTTTAGTTCGTTTTGTTTCCTATAGTAAAGATGTCCGTGATAGCGAAATTCTTCGAGAACAAGAGGAGCATTTAAGAAGTTTGGAAGCCTACAATCAAAAAATAGAGGCTGCATATAAAAGTGTGCGTTCTTTCAAACATGATTATGAGAATGTCTTAATTAGTATGCAGACTAGTATTGATAGTGGAGATTTTAATTTGATTGAACAAACCTATCAGGACATTCTGAAAAAGGCAGGACAAGAACTCATTGAAGAAGATGACGAAAATGCCTCTTGATCATAAATAGGAAATATTATCATGAACTTACAGCTTTGGACTATGGTAACTCTTGAAAATAGTCTTATTCAGATCATTAGTTTTCATATTACCTGGTTTATTTATAAAAAATTAACAGGGAGCTCACTAGCTTATTGGAAAGTACTTCTCTTAAGTCTTTTAGGGATAATAGTATCACTTGGTAAAGGTGATGGCTTCTATTATCAAGTGATTATTTTTCTAGGGTTGGCTCTTAAGGAACGTCGCAAACACCGCCTGACATTATGGGCAAGTCTTTTTTTTGGAGCCTTCTCAGTCATTTTTACAGATTTATTTGCAACCTTTACACCTTTCTATGTTTTCAATAATCTGTTTGTAAATATGACTTTGGGTGAAATCCAAGAAAACTTCTTACTGGAATTACTATCTTATGTGATGATTTATCCCTTCTTCCTTTATATCAATTATCTTTCAAGTTCAGATATTGATAAGGTCAAGGAATTAATTTATTCACGTGGTCGAGAACGTTTATTGATAGCAGTTGATTTGACCTTTGCAGTGTATATTTTTTGCAGTACTTTTCTGATGTCAACTGGTGGTAATGTTGGAAAACCTATTTTCTTTGCTATGGCGGTCTATCTCTTAATGGTGACAACGCTAAACCGCTATTCACATAAATTTGTTAGGGAGCGTAGCCAAGAAGCTGTTGATACTTATGTTTACAACTTAAAAGTGTATAATCAACACATTGAGGCTCTTTTTACAAAAGTAAAACCTACTCAACAAGATTTTGAGAATCTTTTGATAGCTCTTGAGACACCCCTTGCTAAGAATCAGCTATCAGAAGTTTTAGCAGTATATCATGAACATTTGAATCATCTTAGATTGGATGACTTGGATTTAAATGATAAATTAGCTCCTCTGTTTGAAATTCCTTATCCAGAATTAAGGAGTTGGATTGTTAACCAAATTATTCCTTTGGAGCAAAAGGGAATTATGGTTCGGTTAGATGTCAACGTTGTTGATTATCCTAAACATTTAAATATTGCGGTGCTTATTACTGTCTTGGAACGCTGTATTAACCTGGCTGAAAAGCTTTGTGTGGAGGAGCCAGAGACAGATATTGGTTTCCTTATCCAACAGAATGAGGACGGTAATCTCTGCTTTGTTATTGAAAATACCAACCAGGAAGCTACCCCAGAACTTGATGGTAGGTTAGCGATTAGTCGTGATTTAGCGCAGTTTTGCTGGTCAAATGGTATTGGTTTAACCAACAAAAAAGAATTATTTAAAACCTATCAAATTGTTACGGTAGGACTATAAAGATAGAAAGGACGGAAGTAGCTATGCTAGGTAACATCGTGTTCCAAATTTTGATGTTTGTCATTATTTGGGATATCTATCTACGTATTGGTGGTCAAAACACTAATCTCAAAAATCGCGTGCTCTATTTGTTATTCGATGTTGCCTTATGTATTTGGGGACAACTTATTGGACGCTATCTAGGTGTAGTGCCTCCTTTAGTCTCCATTGTGACTTTGACGTTTAGTTACCAACTAAATAAGACGGTTACTTCTGTAGAGCGATTCTTTTTAGGTTTCTATCCAGTGGTACTAGTCGATTTAGCAAGGCGCTTCTTGGCTACTTTCTTTTTTCCACCGATAATTGGCGTAGCGGCGTCAACTTTGAATAATAATATTTGGTGGTCTATGGTACCACTTTCCTTTGTCGTGTTGACAGTCAGAATTGTAGACTTCATTTTGCGTCTTGATTTCACAGATATCTTGAAGGTAGCTACCCAACAAGAGAAGAAAAATCGTCTGGGATTGGTTAACATGCTTCTTTTGATTTATTATTTGGTTATCTTTTTGGTATCAACATTTGATTCTTATTTCCCAGAGTTACACCTTGAAAGTAACTTGCGGCTACCGCTGGTAATGGGTTATCTTTACCTTCTTCTTTTCGTTTTGGGAGCTGTTAACCAGTTTGCTAAGGAAAAGATTGAGCAAGATTTGACCATGAAGCAAGCTAACTATCTTGATGATTTGAAACGAGAAAATGCTAGGGTAGAAGGTTTATATAGGGATTTGATGTTTGTTCGTTCAAACTATAATTACCTTCTAAATAACCTGCGAGATATTGAAAGAACTGGAGATATTCGCTCCTACAAAAAAGATTTAGTTGACCTGTATGTGAATAGAGATCAATATAGCTTCTCAACTCAGGTCACAGATTTAGAAAATATTCAGAATCCAAGTATTCACAGCTTGCTTTCATCAAAATATCATGAAGCCCAGATGTATAGGCTTAATATTCATGCAGAAATTCCTGACCCAGTCGTTCACAGCTATCTAACAGACTTAGATTTAGCCGTTATTTTGGGTCACCTCATGGACAATGCTATTGATGGTGCTCGTAAAGTTAATGATGGCTTTATTAGCTTAGCCTATTTTGATGAGGAAGATTGCCAGAGCTTTATTGTTGAAAGTGCGATATCAGATGAACAAGCTCCTCTTTCAATGATGACTTCTCAAAATCTTAACAGTGGTGGTATAGGTGTAAATGCTGTTCAAGATATTTTGGAGCGTTACCCCAACACATCCCTATCTGTCCGTAGTCAAAATCATAAAATGATGCAAATACTAGAAATGAGACCCTAATATGAATATATATATTTTAGAAGATGATTTAATGCAACAAACACGCATTAGTGATATCATCAGAGAATTGGTTTCAGAGGGCACGTTCTCAGTACGGAAACTAGAAGTTTTTTCGAAACCACATAAATTATTAGCCAGTATTAACGAGAAAGGTAATCATCAGGTCTTTCTTTTAGATATTGATATTGATGGTGAGCGAAAGAAGGGGCTTGAGGTCGCTTCAGAAATTCGTCAACAAGATGCCAATGCGGTTATTATATTTGTAACGACTCACTCGGAATTTGCCCCGATTAGTTTTAAATACAAGGTTTCCGCACTAGATTTTATTGATAAGACGGTTTCTAATGCGGAGTTCAAGCAGCAATTGAAACAAACGCTAACTTTTGTGAATCAAAAAGTTGGAGAGTTGGATGATGGTGACATTTTTGTATTTGAAACGGCTCAGTCTCGGATTCAGGTTCCTATGCGAGATATTTATTATTTTGCAACTGCTGTGACACCTCATAAGGTGATGTTAATTACTAAAACAGAACGCTTAGAGTTTTATGCTAACCTTGGAGATATCACTTCTGCGAATAAAAAGCTCTTTTCGTGTCACCGTTCCTTTTTAGTTAATTTGGATAATATTGCTCGTATTGATAAGACTCAGTTGATGATTTATTTTGAAAATGGTGATTCCTGCCCAGTTTCTCGCCTAAAAATGAAAGCTTTACTGAAGAAATGGTCAGAAGTTAAGGACTATTAATGATGACTATGAAAGCTGTCTTTTAGTCCTAATATTGCTCGCAATTATTTTTGATAGTTAGTTGCTATATATGTATCCATTTTGCTAAAAATACTAAATAGATGTCTTTTAGTGAGTTATTTTTGTAAATTTTTAAAAATAAGTCTAAAAAAATACAGTTCAGGATGAAAAAACGACATTCTATGAAATCGTATAGACAATTAAATTGAAAAGAGTTATTATATAATCAAGATATGTGATTCGGAAATGAGACATCGTCAATCTTATTGAAATCTACATACACTTTATGAAAATAAATAATGTACTTTTATATAACTTTTTCCTAATCCCCATTTTTTATTGGCCGCTCGTCCAATTACATATCTTTTTTATAGACATTAAAAAGCTTGAGAAATCAAGCTATTTTTTTTGTTTTTAAAGGAGTTATTGCAGATTAGGATAAAAAATAACATTCTATGAGTGAAATCCGACATTTTAGGAAATAGCGATATGCATTATAGGATTGCATGCTATAATGTAATCAAGGTTAGAGAGCAAGAAGAATGTATGGTTTAAGTTAGTCCCTTAAACATAATAATTTCCCTCATTCATTCTATCTAAAATTGCTGTTGTGTTCTCTACCGATGATGCTGTTGTTCGAAAGGTCTGTACTTTGTACAGGCCTTTCGGCATTTTAAGAAATAATAGTTAAGAACACTTTTGGATCTAGCTAGCTAGTATTTGAGAGTGTTTTTTTATTTTTTAAGAAGTAATTGTGTATAAATGAATAAAACTTGATAAATACACATTTTTTAGGCTTAAAGTATAAAAATAAGCAAAAAAATAAAAATAAATATAAAAAAATAACAAATTATGGTTGACAAATGAATAAATATGCAATACAATAAATCTCGTAAGGTTGATAGAGATAGAAACCACAAGAAAATATAAGAAAAGAGAAATATTATGTCAAAAGAGAAAGTTATTCTTGCTTATTCCGGAGGTCTTGACACCTCAGTAGCTATTACTTGGCTAAAAAAAGATTACGATGTTGTCGCTGTTTGTATGGATGTCGGTGAAGGTAAGGATCTTGAATTTATCCATGATAAAGCTCTTACAGTTGGAGCTATAGAATCTTACGTCCTAGATGTTAAAGATGAATTTGCAGAAGATTATGTACTTCCAGCCCTTCAAGCGCATGCTTATTATGAGCAAAAATATCCTCTGGTTTCAGCGCTCAGTCGTCCAATTATTTCTAAAAAATTAGTTGAAATTGCTCATAAGACTGGTGCTACAACCATTGCTCACGGTTGTACTGGTAAAGGTAATGACCAAGTTCGTTTTGAAGTTGCCATTGCAGCTCTTGATCCAAGCCTTAAAGTAGTAGCGCCAGTACGTGATTGGAAATGGTCTCGTGAGGAAGAGATTGAATATGCTAAGGCTAATGGTGTTCCAGTTCCTGCAAATCTTGATAATCCTTATTCAGTGGACCAAAACCTTTGGGGACGTGCTAATGAATGTGGTGTTCTTGAAAATCCTTGGAATCAAGCTCCAGAAGAAGCCTTTGGGATTACAAACTCACCAGAGTCTGCCCCAGACGAAGCTGAATTTGTTGATGTAACCTTTAAGGAAGGTAAACCAGTTGCCCTTAATGGTAAAGAAATGAAATTGGCGGACCTTATCCAAGAAATGAATGTTATCGCTGGTAAACATGGTGTTGGACGTATCGACCACGTTGAGAACCGTCTTGTTGGTATCAAATCACGTGAAATTTACGAGTGCCCAGGTGCCATTGCTCTCTTGACTGCCCATAAGGAGATTGAGGACTTGACTTTGGTACGTGAAGTTTCTCACTTCAAACCAATCCTTGAAAATGAATTGTCAAATCTTATCTATAATGCTTTGTGGTTTAGCCCAGCAACTCAAGCCATCATTGCTTACATCAAAGAAACACAAAAAGTAGTTAATGGTACAGCTAAAGTGAAACTTTACAAAGGTCATGCTCAGGTAGTTGCTCGCAAGTCAGATAATTCACTATATGATGAAAACTTGGCTACTTACACATCTGCGGATAGTTTTGATCAAGATGCTGCTGTTGGATTTATCAAACTCTGGGGACTTCCAACACAGGTAAATTCTCAAGTTAATCATCCATTTGACAAATAATGAAAGACTTCATAAGAAAAGTGGGTTGTTAGAAGGACAATTCTTCATATCAGATAAAAGTGGACAGAGATCCGCATCTGGTACTCTTTTCTTATAACTTATATTACTATCGTTAAGGCGTTCTGAGAGGCGTCACGAGCCTAAATAAGCCACGACAGAGATCGGGTTTTAGGAAAACAAGTGTCCAGAGAGACAACTTAAGCTAGACAAAAAATATCTAGCTTTTTTCATTTGAATTATTGTGGCCTGAGAGGTCATTACTTGTTATAAGCATTAAGAAAGGACAAGAGATTATCCTATCCTTTGGGGAAATCTTTAACATATAACTATGGCAGAAAATCATAAACTGTGGGGCGGTCGGTTCGAAGCTAGTCTTGAAAAATGGGTCGAAGAATTTGGCGCTTCAATTTCCTTTGACCAAAAAATGGCTGAGTTCGATCTTAAAGGTTCCATTGCTCACGTAACCATGCTGGGTGAGACAGGAATTATTACCAAAGAGGAGTCTTTACAAATTAAACAAGGCTTGGAAGAGTTACTTAAGGAGTACAAGGCTGGTAAACTAGAGTTTGATGTTTCCAATGAAGATATTCATATGAATATGGAAAGTCTATTGACGGCTAAGATTGGGCCCGTAGCAGGGAAACTTCATACAGCACGTTCTCGTAACGACCAAGTTGCAACGGATATGCACCTGTATCTTAAAGCCAAGCTCTTTGAAGTTATTGAGAAACTTGATAACTTACGAAATACTCTAGTGAATCTAGCAGATAAACATATCTATACGATTATGCCCGGCTATACTCACTTACAACATGCACAACCAATTTCTTTCGGTCATCACTTGATGGCTTATTACAACATGTTTACACGTGATGCTGAACGTTTTGAATTTAATATCAAACATACAGATGTATCGCCTCTTGGTGCCGCAGCTTTGGCAGGTACAACTTTCCCTATTGATCGGAAGATGACATCTGACTTAATGGGATTTGCAAAACCATATAGTAATTCTCTAGATGCCGTCTCTGACCGTGATTTCATTTTAGAATTCTTATCAAATTCAAGTATTCTCATGATGCATATGACACGTATTTGTGAAGAAATCATTAGCTGGTGTTCTAATGAATTCAAGTTTGTCACTCTTTCAGATACGTTCTCTACAGGCTCTTCCATTATGCCTCAAAAGAAAAATCCAGACATGGCAGAGCTTATCCGTGGGAAATCAGGTCGTGTTTACGGTAATCTGATTGGGTTATTGACTGTGATGAAGTCACTACCTTTAGCCTATAATAAGGACTTGCAAGAGGATAAGGAAGGTATGTTTGATACAGTAGAAACGATTACTGTAGCCATTGATATTCTCGCAGGTATGCTCAATACTATGACTGTTAACGATAAGCATATGGCAGAGTCAACAGAAAAAGACTTTTCAAATGCTACTGAGTTGGCTGATTATCTTGCGGCTAAAGGTCTTCCATTCCGTGAGGCGCATGAGATTGTAGGGAAACTTGTTCTTGAGTGTACTAAAGCTGGACACTATCTCCAAGATGTTCCTCTTGAACGTTATCAAGAAGTCTCAGATTTAATTGAAGAAGATATCTATGAAACACTCAAGTCTCATACCGCTGTTGAGCGTCGTCATTCTCTTGGTGGAACAGGTTTCGACCAAGTTAAATGGCAAATCAAAGAAGCTCAGCTAAATCTTAAAAAATAAGTCTCTAAGGCCCAAACTATAAGGTTTTGGGCTTTTTTGCTATTTATGGTATAATAGTACTAATTTTGAGTTTGGAGTCGTATTTTGAAAAAATCTTATCGTATTAAGAAAGAGAAAGACTTTAAAGCATTATTTGATGCAGGGCACAGTGTTGCCAACCGAAAATTTGTTGTCTACTGTCTGAATCGTGATTTACTCCATTATCGCGTAGGTTTGTCAGTTAGCAAGCGTCTTGGTAATGCAGTTACCCGAAATCGGGTAAAACGTCGTCTACGACATGCACTAATGGACATGTCATCTCAATTAGCACATCAAGATTTTGTCGTTATTGCTCGTAAAGGTGTCGAGGACTTAAGCTACCAAGAAATTTACAGCAATCTCGTTCATGTCTTAAAAATAGCAAAGTTATATAAGGACTAGAAAATTATCTTTCACCGTCATGGTACGATTCATCAGGACAAATTTTTGTTGATGCTATCATCCTAGTAGACGGAGATAAGACAATTCTTTGTCATGTAAAAGGAGTTTTTAGTGAAAAGAAAACTTAATTTATTTGTTTTAGGAGCAGGAGCTCTCTTGGCTTTATCAGCTTGTGGACGCAGTGATGTCACAAGCCAGTCTACAGGACTTTGGGAACGCTTCATTCTAATGTTTGGTAAGGCTGTTCAAGGACTTTCAATTGGCGGCTCTATTGGACTAGGGATTATTATCTTTACGATTTTGATTCGTGCGGTTATGATTCCATTGTATAATCGCCAAATTAAGTCAAATCGTGAATTGCAAGAACTACAGCCAGAGTTACGACGATTGCAGGGTGAGTATCCAGGAAGTGAAAATCGTGAAGCTCTTGCTAATGCACAGCAAGAACTCTACAAAGAGCATGGTGTTAATCCCTATGCCAGCTTCGTTCCTCTCCTGATTCAGTTTCCTATTTTGATGGCTCTTTACGGTGCACTTACACGTGTACCTGAGTTACGAGAAGGAACCTTCCTCTGGGTAGACCTTGGTCAGAAAGACCCCTACTTTATTCTTCCGATTTTGGCAGCTGCATTCACCTTCCTTTCAACTTGGTTGACGAATAAAGCAGCTAAAGAACGTAGTTCGATGTTACTTGTTATGAATATCTTGCTTCCAGTCTTTATTTTCTGGTTTGGAACGCAGATTTCTTCAGGGGTAGCACTTTATTGGGCAGTCTCAAATGCCTTCCAAGTTGTTCAGATTTTGGTTTTCAATAATCCATTTAAAATTATTGCTGAACGTAATCGTTTGGAAGCGGAAGAAAAAGAACGTAAAGCTAAGATTCGTCGTGCCAAGAAAAAGGCGCACAAACGTAAGTAAGGAGGCTTTTTATGGTTGTCTATTCTGGACGAACAGTTGAACAAGCTATTGAAAAAGGTTTGAAAGTTCTTAAGTTACCTCGTATGAAGGCCCACATCAAGGTGATTTCTCGTGAGAAAAAAGGCTTTCTAGGATTTGGAAAGAAACCTGCTCAAGTTAGCATTGAACCAATAAATGAACAATCAGCGTATGAAGCAGACCAAGATAATACCGTAAAAGATTTTGCCGATAGTGTCAATTATCAAAATAAGGCTATCACAAGCCCGACAGAAGAAACCAATACTTTCAGTAAAGTGACAAGGCTTGCCGATCTTGTGGATAGCAAGGAAATGGAAGAGGAAATTGAGGAGGAAGCAACTCCTGTAGAGATTTTTGATGAAAAGCCATCGGAGAAAAAACAGGAGCCATCTAAGGCAACAGTTATTCCTCTAGCTATTAAGCGCCAGTCATTAGAAGAAAGTGTATCGGATTCAGTGGTATCCTCTCTAGAATCTGAACAGGAATCGGTTACTCAAATTCAAGCTACAGAAACTTCAGAAGATGATTTCAGCTCTTTTGTAGCATCTGAGTTTAGTTCAGAAGAAACTTCTGAAAACAATTTAGAGGATGTTCAAGTGGCTGCGGACGACGTTTTATCTTATCTTGAAAAAATCATCTATGAAATGGATGTTGATGCTAGTTTAGAGGTCAGTCACAATCGTCGTAATATCATTATTCAGATTGAGACGGACCAACCTGGTCGTGTTATAGGTTATCACGGTAAAGTCCTTAAATCATTGCAACTTTTGGCACAAAATTATTTGCATGACCATCATTCTAAACGATTTAGTGTTGTTCTTAATGTTCGAGACTATTTGGAGCAACGTACGGAGACTTTGATTGATTTAGCTGAAAAAACAGCAGCTAAAGTAAAAGAAACAGGTCGAGAATATGTGATGGATCCGATGACGAATAGTGAACGAAAAATTATCCACAAGGCTATATCTCAAATTGAAGGTGTTGAAAGTCACTCAGAAGGGGACGATCCCAATCGATACGTGGTTGTAACAAAAGTATAATTAGAATAGTATGTATTACTGATATAAGCTAGTCTGGTTTAAAGGCTAGCTTTTTTTTTGACAAATTAAAGTATACAGTGTATACTTTAATTAAAAAGTAGCCGGTGTCTACTTAATTGTAAATAGGAGTCGAAGATGAAACGTAATACTGCTGAATTGAAGGAGAAGCTAATTAAAACCGGAATTGAGGAAATAAGGATAAAGGGGATTGACCAATTATCTATGCGTACAATTGCCCAAAAATGTGGCGTTACTCATGGAGCTCCCTATAAGCACTTTGACAATAAAGATACCTATATGAAAGTTGTTTTGGAGCACTTATCGGAGATCTTTTTGAAAAATATGACTCAAGGGATTGCATCTTCTCTCAACGCAAGAAATCGACTGGTATTAATGGGTTGTAACTTTGTAAGATTTGCTCAACAAGAAACGAATATCTTTGAGGCCTTGTTTATCAAGTTTCCCTTTAACTATATGGAATTTTCTCAAGAAAGTATTTCTGTCAATTCCCACTTACCAGGATTTGAATATTTTAAAAATACAGCTCTGGAATTAAAAAACAAGGAGAAACTTTCAGGTAGTGGTGCAGAAGTTTTGATGCATTTTTGGAGTTTTATCACTGGTTTGGCTATGCTAGCAAGAAGTCCCATTGCTGATAATTTTACAGAGACTACTGTTCAAGAAACTGTAAAAACTATGCTTGATATTTATATTAAAGGAGCTAAGCAATGAAGATATTAATGATTTATGCACATCCAAACGACAAGAGCTACAATGCCTCTATTCTAGAGACTGTTAAAGAAAATTTATCGCCTAAACATGAGTTAAGGATTTTAGATTTGTATAAAGAGCAGTTTGACCCTGTTTTACGTTTTGATGCTACACATAGGAGAAGAGACCTGGCGAATGATGTAGCTATGAAACACTATCGAGACTTGTTAGTTTGGGCAGATCAGTTAATCTTTATTTTTCCAACTTGGTGGAGTGGGATGCCAGCTATCTTAAAAGGATTTATTGAACGTGTATTTGTTGCTGGTTTTGCTTATGATAATACCCCACGTGGTTTGAAAGGTAGGCTTGCTGGCAAGGCCTGGATTATCACTACACACAATACACCGAGGATTTTCCTTCCTTTTGCACAAGACTACTCCAAAGTTTTGAAATTTCAAATCCTAAAACCTTGTGGTTTTAAAGCAGTTAAAGTCACTCAGATTACACGTGTTGAGTATATGACGGACCATGAGCGAAAGAAACAACTCCAAAAAATCGCAAAATTGACTCAAAATCTTTAAATGAATGAAGTAATGGCATCATCGAGACTTTTAGCACCGGTAGAAATGACTAGGTCGCTCTTTTAAGTTCTAGTGTTTGTCTTTTACGATATGATGAAATTATTGTCTAAAGTATTTCTTGACAAGAACACGCTATTGCTATAAAATAGTATGGTATGTTTAGTATCTGATCAAAAATAGCCGGCTAAACGAATACGAAAATCTATCAGGAGGTATTCAACGTGAAACGTACTTATCAACCAAGTAAAATCCGTCGTCAACGTAAACACGGATTCCGTCACCGTATGTCAACTAAAAACGGACGTCGTGTTCTTGCAGCTCGTCGTCGTAAAGGACGTAAAGTTCTTTCAGCCTAAGACATTATTGAAAGCAACAGTGCTCGAGACTGTTGCTTTTTGTTTACCTAAAGCTTAGATATTTTAGATTTTAGAATAGCCGTTTTGAGAAATTGAAGCTGACAATTCCTATAAATTTTGGTAAACTAAAGCGGTTGTGGATAATGACCACTTACAAAATAATACTTAGGACTGTTTTTCCTAACGTAAGGAGTATAAATGACTGATTTTCCTATTAAATATCGTCTTATAAAGAAAGAAAAACACACAGGGGCACGTCTAGGGGAAATTATCACCCCACACGGATCTTTTCCAACGCCGATGTTTATGCCTGTAGGTACTCAGGCTACAGTAAAAACGCAATCTCCTGAAGAATTAAAACAGATGGGGTCAGGAATTATTTTAGCAAATACCTATCATTTATGGCTCAGACCTGGTGATGAGCTGGTTGCTAAAGCTGGTGGACTCCATAAATTTATGAATTGGGACCAAGCTATTCTTACAGATAGTGGTGGTTTCCAAGTTTATTCACTAGCAGAAAAACGAAACATTTCAGAAGAAGGGGTGACATTTAAAAATCACCTTAATGGAAGTAAGATGTTCCTATCCCCTGAGAAGGCTATCTCTATTCAAAATAATCTGGGCTCAGATATTATGATGAGCTTTGATGAATGTCCTCAATTTTACCAACCATACGATTATGTTAAAAAATCAATTGAACGTACAAGTCGTTGGGCAGAGCGTGGACTAAAGGCGCATCGCCGTCCATATGATCAAGGGCTCTTTGGTATTGTACAAGGAGCTGGTTTCGAAGACCTTCGTAGACAATCTGCGCATGATTTGGTTTCCATGGATTTTCCAGGGTACTCTATTGGTGGTCTTGCAGTAGGAGAAACTCATGAAGAGATGAATGCAGTTCTAGACTTTACTGTACCTTTACTTCCTGAGAATAAACCACGTTATCTCATGGGAGTAGGTGCACCAGATAGTTTGATTGATGGTGTAATCCGTGGTGTTGATATGTATGATTGTGTTCTTCCTACAAGAATCGCTCGAAACGGAACTTGTATGACTAGTCAAGGACGTCTTGTAGTTAAAAATGCGGCATACGCAGAAGATTTTAGCCCTATAGATCCTGAGTGTGATTGTTACACATGTAAGAACTATACACGTGCTTATGTGAGACACCTACTGAAGGCAGATGAGACATTTGGAATTCGTTTGACAAGTTATCATAATCTCTACTTCTTGGTGAATTTGATGGCGAAAGTACGTCAAGCTATTATTGATGACAATTTACTTGAGTTTCGTCAAGATTTCATTGAAAAATATGGTTATAATGCAAATAATAGAAATTTTTAAATTTACTATCTAACAGTACAGCAATGTACTGTTTCAGAATGAAGACAAACATCGTTTTTGATGTTTGTCTTTTTTTATATTCACACTT
>OATN01000158.1_pt1 | contig 30747 bp, 20 predicted proteins | sample 1501211 | NCBI WGS metagenome assembly OATN01 (sample SAMEA2579978, study PRJEB22360) | human gut metagenome | reverse complement strand
CATTTCCAGTTTTGGGGGGCCGCCTCGTTCACACGCCAGTAGCCGATATGGATGATGTTCTCCGGGCTGGTGGTGGAGCAAGCCATCGACCAGAACGTCCTGATGCCGCGCGCGGCCATCGGGGCCATCTTCGGGTTGGCGAGCACCGCCTGCTCGGCGGCTTCCCAGGTCTGCTGGATGGCGGCGTCATCCGAATCAATGTAATGCTCGAAGCTTTCCCATTCACCGAGCCAGTCGGTGATGTCGAAGGCCGTGGAATCCGTGGTGTTGCTGGCGGTCATTGCGCGTTCCTTTCATGGGTGGATGCGGTGGCGAAATTGGTAGAGGCATTAGGGTTGGGGCTGCTGGCATCTGGGTTACTGGCATGCGAGCCGTTGTTCCCGGAATCGTCGGCGCCAAGATTGACAATGCGGTCGCACCAGCCGGCGGCGAGCTCCTCATCGTGGGTGACCACGAGAATCGCCTTGCCTTGGCTCGCCAGTTGCCGCAGCAGTTCGCCGACCTGCTCCATGTGGTAGCGGTCGAGTCCGCTGGTGGGCTCGTCAAGGATGATGAGGTCCTTGCCGCACGTCAATGCCGAGCCGATGGCAACCCGCTGCTTCTGCCCGCCGGACAGGCTCATCGGATGCCGTTCGACGAACGCTGCAAGGTCAAGATCGGCCATGACCTGATTGGCTTGAGCGGTGATGCCGGCATCCGTCTCGTCGAGTCCGATGAGCAGTTCCTCGCGCACGCTGTCGGAGAACAGTTGGTAGTTGACATCTTGCATGACCAGGAATCCGGCGCGGGTCAGGTCGCGCGGTTTCGCGGGCACGCCGTTGAGCTCGATGCGGCCCGAAACAGGCTTGATGAGTCCGGTCAACGTGCGCACGAGCGTGGTCTTGCCGCAGCCGTTGTTGCCCATGAGCCCGGTGATTTCGCCGGCACGGAACCGCAGGTCCGGGATGGCGCGGGTGAAGCCGTCCTTGCCTTTGTATCCGATGGTGAGGTTATGGGTGCCGAGCAATACTGAAGTGCACTCATCCGCGGCCGGGCTTGAAGCCAGCGCCGCAATCCGGCGTCGATACGGTTGCAGGTCCAACGCCCGCAATCCCATGGCGGCCACGCAGCCGGGGGAGAGGGACAGGAATTCATCGGCCTCGTAATCCTGCACGATATGCCCGCCGTCGAATACCACGTACCGGTCGGCCACGCCGTTGAGCCATGCGAGTCGGTGTTCGGCGATTACGATGGTGAGCCCTTCGTCCTTCATCTGCTCGATCATGGCGCGCATGTCCGCGATGGCGTTCGCGTCGAGATTGCTGGTCGGCTCATCCAATACCACGACCCTGGGCCCCAGCATGGTGGCCGCCGCCACGGCGATGCGCTGCTTTTGGCCGCCCGACAGGTGGAAGATGCTGCGATGCAGCAGATGCCCAATGCCAAAGCGCTCAGCCACGGCCGTGATACGACGATTGATGTCCTCGGCCGGCAGCCCTATGTTTTCGGCCGGGAAGGCGAGCTCGTCGGTGACGTTCGCGTTGAAATACTGGGTTTTCGGGTTTTGGAACACGCTGCCGACCAGCGGGGTGAGCCGGTCGATCGGCACGGTCTCCACATCCAGCCCGCACGTGGTCTGGTTGCCGGCGAACGCACCATGGAAGAATGAGGGGATGAGCCCGTTGGCAACGCGCGTATAGCTGGTTTTGCCGCAGCCGCTCGCCCCGCACAGCACGATGCACTCGCCTGCGGGCACGGTCAACGTGATGTCGCGCAATGCCGGCTCTGCGGCATGGTCATAGGTAAAGGAGATGCCACGGGAGGCGATGGTTCCCGCAGACGTGTCGAGTGGGCCACCCTTGCCGGTCCCAATAATGGCAGTTGCATTCGGCTGCGATTGGTTTCCACCCATCAGATCACCCCCGCGATATCGAGCGCGAGCGGCAAAGTGACCACAATCATGACCAGCCAGTCGACCACGGTCATACGGATCAGCGTGCGCGAGGTGTGCTCGCCCTCACGCCCGAGCCCCTTGGTCAGTGCCGCCACCGACAGGTCCTGTGCCACATTGGTGGCGTTCATCAGCAGCGGAATCAGAATGTATTCCAACGATTGGGCCGGGTGACGAACCAGCCCCCAGCCGCCGGAGGCGATGCCGCGCAACGCCATCGCATTGCGAATCTGCCGGTAATCCTCGGCGATGGTCGGGAAGAAGCGGATGACCACCACACAGGGAATCACCACGGCCTCAGGCACGCGCATACGCCGCATCGCGCAGATGAACGCGCTCGCGGACGTGGTGGTGAACGTATACGCGCCGGTGATGAAACAGGGCAGCATCATCGTGACGCCCACGGCCAGCGCGGAGACCACATGCAGCCACGGCAGTCCCAGGGCATCGGGGTCGAGCATTCCCAGCGCGGTGAGTACGGCATAGGTCACGCCGAAGTTCAACGCGGTTCGCCATCGGGCGGCCGCCAGCAGGGGTAGCAGGAACAGCACGACCATGACGATTTGCGTGGCGAGCCCTACATGGAAGAACAGCATGAGGTTCGCCACCAGCAGAAGGTAGAGTTTCGCGCGCGGATCGAGCGTCCGGCGGGCAGGATTCATCAGGCGATACCGGCCTTGATGAAGTGCTTCTTCATCATGCGCTGGCCGAACCAGCCGCCGAGAACCGCGCACACCAGAATCGCGATCATCGAGATGAAGAACGTGCCGGTGTTGATGTTGGCGAATACGCCGTCGATGTAGGCTGCGTCCTTGCCGCGCGCCTGCAGGCTCGCCACGTAGGCGTCCTTCATGAACCACAGGGGCAGGATCGGGCCGGTCAGGCCGTAGGAGAACACCACGTAGCTGACGAGCAGTAGCGCCTTGCTCTTATACTTGCCGGCGCGCGCGATGAGGTCGGCCGCCACCGGGAACACGATGCTGGCGATGAACGAAAGCACGAAATGCCCGGAGATGAACAGGAACAGTCCGATGATCACGCCCATGACGGTGATGCCGCCGAATTTGCCGAGGCGTGCGGCCAGCAGCATGTACACGCAGCCGGAGATGAGGGCCGTGATGGCGGGCAGGAAGATGGAGCCGAAGCCGCTGGTGAACAGGGTGCTCACCAGTGTGGCGATGCACACCATCACGAAGTACAGGGCCGCAAACACGCCGATGGTGATGAGGTCGGAGACCTCCAGTTTGCCGGATTTGGCGGGCTTGTTGAGCTGGTCAGAGGTTTCGGCGGGCGTGTTCGGTGCGGTCACGATGTTTTCCGTTTCGTATGCATTGACAATATTCCTCTCGCCAATCTAACGATGATTTCCCGCAGAGGCAATAGTCTGTCTGTGATTTTTTAGCATGGCTTGGCGCCCCTCCCTGTGGGGGGGGGCGAAGGGCGTGGCGCGGGCGGGGTGTGGTTCGCGGCTATCGGCTAGTATGGTGCGGTCACGACAGAGGGAGGCATGCTGTGGCCGATGTGATGCGGGAGCTGGAACGGCTGCGACCGGTGTATGAGACGGGCGTCCTGCGGTTGCTGTTGCGCCAGAACGCGATGCTGTACGTGTCGCTGCTGCGTTCCACGTTCGACCCGCTCACCGGCGAGCTGCCGCGCGAGACCGTGGAGGAGCGGTTCGCGCAAAGTCTGAGCAGTCTGGCCGACGCCGGCGAGTATGCGCCGCGCGAGGACCAGACCTTCGCCGAGGCCGCCCATCAGATCCTCGCCGACCTGACCCGTGAAGGCGAAGGCGACTACGCCTGGCTCGCCAACTCGCATGATGCGGCCTCACACCGATTCCTCTACCGTTTGACGGCCCGCGCCCACCGCGCCATCGAGGCGCTGAGCAGGCTCGAAGACGAATCACGCGCCCTGTCCGGCGCGCAGGCCAACAGCATCATCATGGAAATCGAGCACGCGCGCATGCAGCTGACCGCCGACCCCGGCGAGCGCATCAAACTCCTCAACCGTGAAATCAAGGAACGCAAGCACGAGATCAAACGCATCCAACAGGGCAAGCAGCATGCCACGCTGAGCGAAGCCCAGGTGGAGGACGTGATCGCCGTGATCCACAACACGCTGCGCGGCGTGCCCATCGACCTGCGCGAACTCGTGCTCGACGAGCGGGACAACGGCGACGCCTTGCGTCGGCGCATGCAGGCCGGCGACATCAGCGTGGACGAGAACCTGACCCGCTACCACGATGAATACCGCCGCTCGTTCCGCGAATCAGACAGCGGCCGCCGCTTCGAGGACGCCTTCCAGGTGATCATCACCGACGAGGGCCGCCAGCAAATCGACGAAGCCCTGCGCGCCATCGCCAAAACCCCGTATCTGGCCGGCGAATCCGGCGTGCTGCTCGGCCAGATCCGCGACGAACTGGCCCGCATCTACGACGGCATCGAAGCCGTGCGCCGCCAGATGCGCGTCTCCGACGAGGCGATCAGCCGGCTCGTGCGCCAGCAAACCGACACTCGCTACCGTACGATGCTCACCCGCTTGAACCGACTGTACGCGCGCCTCAACGCGGATGCGAAAACCCATATGGGAGACGCCTCGCGCCCGTACGACACGGCCACCTCGGACGCGCTGTTCGCGCCATTGCCGATGCGCCCGGCCAAATCCATGACCCGCGCCACCGCACCCGGCCTGAGCGACCTCGCCGCCGAAGCCCCGCAGTCGACTCCGGTGGCCGATCTGCGGGACATGGTCAACAGCGGCGGCCCCCGACTCCTGCGCATGGTCAGCCTCATCCGGCGCAACCCGGTGACCGTTGACAGGTCCGATGACAGGCCCGGCGCAACCCTCGTGGACATCGCCGCCAGCTTCAACCGGCTGCCCGAAAGCGAACGCCGCGAAAGCGAGATCGTCGGCTTCCTGGGCGGGCTGGGAGCCGTAAGCGGCAACGCCATCGCCGACGAGCCGTCCACTGACGGCGTCGGCGTCGGGGTCGACAGCGACATCGCCACCGAGCCGGCCCCGGCGCAGCGCGGCGATACCGCGACCTGGCATTGCGTATCGATCGACGGCGAGCCCCGGAACTGGATCACTAGACCGGTGCTGGCCGACATGGACGAGCTGAGCATCATTGTGGAGGAAGGATGACCGTGGCCGAGGAACACGAGGAACACGAGGAGCATATGGACAACGCCAACCCGTACGCCCTGTTCGAAGGCGACACCGGCGACATGCCGGCCGAGGCACGCATGGCCGCCATCGCCCTCAAACGCGACCGCTATATCAGCGGGCCCACCTACGACACCGTGCTCGACAACCGCGACGCCGTCGTACGCTCCCTGAACAACGACCTGCTCGACTTGGTGATCAACGAACGCTACCGCATCATGTACGCCACGCCCGTGGCCGGCGACGACGTGACCCTGCGCTCGCTCAAAACCCGTGTCAGCCTCAAACGCGAGGAGGCCGCGCTGCTCGCCTTCCTGCGCATCCGCGTCCTCGAATACGAGAACGTGCACGCCGACCCCGCCGACTGGCTCGTCAGCTTTGAGGAGATCCGCGCCGCGCTCGCCACCGGCGCCGGCTATCTGGCCGCCCGCAACGACGAGGAAGGCGTGGCAAAGCAGATCGGCGCCATCGTCTCCGCGATGATCACCTACGGGTATTTGGTGCGCCTGGACGACGAAGCCATGTACCAGATCACGCCGCTCGTGCCCGTGGTGCTCGACCGCGAACTGGCCGACACCTGGCTCGACGTCGCGGAACACGGCGACGGCGACACGGAAGATGACGATGACGACGAGAAGGGAGCCGAATGATGCAGGCGACAGACGTGCAGATGATCGCGGACCGGTGGATGCTGGAATCCCGCCGACTCATCAACTGGGGCTCCTATGAGGGCTACCACGAATTCCGCCCCTCCACGGACCACAAGCTGCCGGTGACCCTGCTCGCCGGCGCCAGCGAATCCGGCAAATCCACGCTGGTCGACGCGCAGATCTCCCTGCTGTACCCAACCGGCACGCCGTTCAACAAGGCCTCGAACTCCGGCCGCTCCGAACGCAGCGACTACACCTACCTGCGCGGCATGGTCGGCGTGGGCAGCACCGAAACCGGCGACGAGCCGCTCTACCTGCGCGGCCGCGACGAGAACGGCGCACCGCAACCCGTGTGGGGCGCCATCGTGGACACCTATCGCAACCAGACCACCGGCCAGGTGCTCTCCTGCGCCAAATTCCTCTACCTGATGCCCGGCGACGGCCGCGGCGACGTGCGCCGACAGTACGTGGTCTGGGGCAAGCCCGTGGACCCCAGGCGCATGGACCAATACCGTGACGCCCCGTTCACGCCGGCCCAGCTCAAAGCCACCTACCCCGACTGCCTCACATTCCCCAGCGCCGAAGCGTTCCACACACACATCTGGAGCGCAATGGGCCTGAGCGAGGCCGCCTGCCGACTGCTGCACAAGATCCAGTCCGCCGACGCGCCCTCCCGGCTCGACGACATCTTCAAACAAGGCGTGCTCGGCGTGCCCGAAGCCCTGGACCTGGCCCGCACCACGGTCGAGGACTACGAACGTTACGACGAGAACTTCCACGCCATGGACGAGAAGACCCGCCGCATGGACACGCTGCGCGGCATCCAACAGGCCTACGGCGAATACGCCGCCGCACGCGGCAAGGCCCGCGCCTTCGAACCGGTCAAGCCGGCCGTCGACGGCACGGTGCCGGCCGTGCTGCGCGACTGGGCATTGGCCCGCATGCGCGGCGAAGTCGCCGTCCAACTGCCCGCCGATCGCGCCGAACAACAGAACAGCGAGGCGGAAGCCAAGCTGCTGCGCCGCCGAACCGAAGACCTGCGCACCCGTCTCGACATGATCCGAGGCCAGATGCAGGGTCTGGACGGCGGCGACCTGACCCGACTCGAACTCGAACTCGACCAGGCCCGCCGCACCCTCGAAGACGTGCAAGCCAACCGAACACGAATCAAACAAACGTTCGCATCCATCGGCGAGACGCTGCCCGGCGACGAACAGGCCTGGAACGAACGCCGCATCAACGCCGTGAACTTCAAACGCGAATACAACAAACGAGACGGCGAATGCGAGGAAGCCCTCACCGCCGCCATCAACGCGCGGGCCGGCGCACGCGGCGACCTCGAACGACTGCAACGCGACTTCGACCGGCAACGCTCCCAGCGCACCCGCATCTCCCAGCAGATGGACGAAACCCGCGCCATGCTCTGCCGCGCCACCGGACTCACCCCCGCCGAACTGCCGTACGTGGCCGAACTCATGGACGTGAACGAACACGAGGAAGACTGGCGTCTCGCCATGAACGTCGCCTACGCGCCCATCGCCCAGACCATCCTCGTCGACAAGCGCCACGAACAGGGCTTCGCCGCCAAAGTCAGCACCATCGACCCGCGCACCATGCCCCGACGCACCTGGCAGTTCGTGGACACCGCACGCCACTACGACGACACCGGCGCGCACGCGAACATACTCACCGGAGAACAGGACGGCGACTGGCTGTCCGGCAAACTGCGCTACCGCGACGACTCGCCCTTCGCCGACTGGCTGCGCTCGCAGACCCAGGACGAACGATTCGACGCCCTATGCGTCACCGCCATCGACGACACCGACCGCACCAACCGTCAGGTGCAGGCCGACGGTCAGATCAAATCCGGCGCACGCGGCCAGCACGGCACCAAAGACCGCGCCCAGGTCATCGGATTCGTCAACGAAACCTACCTCAACGCGCTCGCAGCGCAGGTCGACGCCGCCCGCAACGCGCTCAGCCAAGCCGACACCGACTACACGGCCGCCAAAACACAGTCCGATAACCTCCACCGCGAACTCGAACTGGCCAACCAGCTCGCCTACACGTCCTGGGAGCGCATCGACATCGCCGGCGCGCAACGGACCATCACGGACACGCAGGACGCCATCGCATCCATCAAAAACGATCCCAAGCTCGCCGAACTCGCCAAACAGCGCGACGAACTGAACGCCGAACTCGACCGTGTGGAACGCCAGCGCATCGAATCCGACCAGGCCGCGGCCCGCGCCGGCAGCGCCGTCGAAGCGGCGCTCATCTGGCTGCGCGACCATGCCGACACCGGCACGACGGACGCCGCCGGTGCCACCGCCGACAATGACGATGACGCCGCGTCCGGCCCGCTGCCGGACGAAGTCACGGCGGCGCTCGCCGAATCCTACGACAACCGATTCGCCGGACTGGCGGACGCCGCCATGCGCGCGCACATGATCATCGGCGCGGGCGCGGCAGGAACGCAGGCACCGGGGGAGAGCTTCCCCGAACGCACCATCGCCGGCATCGGCAAGGACATGGCCTCCCGCATCAACCTGCTGAACGGCCAGGCCGATGCCGCACGCACCGGCGTCGAATCGAAAATGAGCACCTACATCGCGCTCTACGCGGCCGACGATGATTCGCTGACCGCCAGCGTGGAGGACTACCGGTACTATCTCGACGAACTCGCCAGCCTCACCCAGCTGGCCGTGGTCGCCGCCACCGACGCCGAATACCGGCGCTGCCTCGAACAGCTGCTCAGGAGCTTCCTGACCATCAAACGCGCCATCGACACGGATGCCAGCGACATCCACGACCAGCTTGACCGCATCAACGCCATGCTCAAAGGCCAGCAGTTCGGTCCCAAGCACGGCAGCCTGTCCCTGCACGCGGACGTGCGCCGTCCCGAGCGCACCTTCTGGGCGCAGCTCATCCGCGTCATCGGCACCCTGAACGATTGGAAATCCGCCGACGTCAACGATTCCGACGCCTCGCGCAAGGCTTTCGCGGCCTGCGCGCCGATGGTCGGGCTGCTGCGCGCCGAACTCGCGCAGGTCAAGGACGCGAACGGCGTGAAAAGCTACGGCGCCCGCAACCTCGACCCGCGTTGCCGCTCGTCCTTCTACGCCATCGTGCATCATGCCGACGGCCCGGATGAACGCATCACCTCCACCGGCGGCCGTTCGGGCGGCGCCTTGCAGGAGCTTACCTCATTCGTATACGGCGCGGCGCTCATCTACCTGCTCGGCGGCGGCCTGACCAGCGAGCCCTCGTACACCACGCTGTTCCTCGACGAGGCGCTCATCAAGGCCGACGGCCGTTACACGCAGCGCGCCCTCACGGTGCTGCCGCGCCTCGGATTCCAGGTCATCGTCTCCGCCCCGGAAAGCAAGACCGGCGAAATCCTCGAGGTCTCCACCAAGGCCTACGTGACCTACAAGGACCCCGACACCGGCCTCACCTCCCTGCGCGAGGCCGTGCTGCATCAGAATGACATGGACGATGAATCATCGTCGGATATATTGAAGGATGACGGGGTTGCCGAATGAGCAGTCCTGGCGTCGCCGGTATTAAGACGATTCGGTTCGACTCGACGATGTTCGAAAGCAGGTGATGGGAACTATGGCCGGCATGAAAGACATCGCTGCGATCACCACATGCGTGAAGAAACATATGCGTTCACATATGTACGACATCGAACCGGCATGGCCATTTCCCGTGCCGGTGGGATTGCCGGACCAAGCATTTTTGGAAACCAATGCGATTGCGGTGCATGACAACAACAATGAGATACGGCAATGGGCAAGCAAGAATGGTTGCGAAATCATAACCAAGCATCGCACCATAGGCACCTCTGTCGAGCTGATCTCCAAAGTCGTCGTTCCTGACGAATCAATAGCCATGCGTGTGGTTGGTCGTACGCTGGCGGCGGAATGTCGCGAAGCGCGCCGCCGCATAGCATGTCTGGTTGCTGCTTGTGACGTTGCTCCGGAAACAATCGAATCGGCCGCTCGCATGACAGGCCATGAACAGCCTGACGACTTCGATCTGCTTGTCAGCGCAGTTCGATATTTCAGGCATCATGACGTGACCGGTATGACGCCGCGACAGATTCCACTGACAGGATTCAGCGGCAAATGGCTGAATGAGTCAAAAACCAATCGTCGTAAGGCCATTTGCCGACTGCTCGGTGTCGAAACGTTGGGTCTGTCAAAACGGCCGACCGAACTGCGGTTCCGTTATCTCGATCCGGTCCGCGACGATGCTGAGCTCGAACGCATCATATGGTGTCCGTGGGAAGGCGAAGCGTTATCCGGCATTAAATATGCTGTCATCGTTGAGAACAAAGACACGTATCAGACTATGCCGCCGATTGCGCAGGGCATCTGCATATGGGGTTCTGGTCGCGCTGTAAGCGATGCTGTACCTGCGGTTCCTGCACTGCGTGACATGCGTATCGTGTATTGGGGTGATATGGATGCGGATGGACTGGAAATACTTTCGACATTACGTGAATCAGGTATCGAATGCGACTCCATCCTGATGGATTGCGATGCATACGATCGGTACCACAGATTTGGTACCGATCGTACTGAACGCAGCGCGAAGATTGCTATGCGGGAGCCTAAGCCGACGCCCGGCCTTCAATCGGCGGAGCGACGTCTTTATGAACGACTGTGTGCTGACAAAACAATCGCTTATCGGCGTATCGAACAGGAACGCATTCCCATGCGTGATGCAGTTGACGAATTACGCAAGCTTGGCATCCCCGTGGAGTCCATTGAAAATCAGGATTTGCCGATTTAGGCTGAGTGATTGGGGATGTTGCCAAGAGCTAGAACGGCTTAGCTTTTTCTCGTCTCACATTATGCCTTCCGATTAATAATGCAACGGCATTGCATAGCTGCAAGGTCCGGCACTGCTATCCGATACTATCGAACTGTTGTTTTGCGTTGCGCGAGAAGGGACAAACATGGCAACCGCTTGGGGTGACGAGAGTGTGCGGAAAACCGGAGTTCCCTCGCCTATGTACTTGATGGGCGCATGCGTATGTGATGATACGGAAACCGAAACAAGGCAAAGATTGGCGTTGCTTAAGCCCAAAGGAGCAAGGAAATTGCACTGGCGAGACATGCGGCCATCATTGCGTGGCAAAGTCGTTGATGCCATGGCTGCAATGGACATTGATCATGTCATTGTGGCTGCGGTACCAATGAGCCAGTGGAATACCGCCGAACGCGCTCGCCGTAAATGTTTGGAACGTCTTCTGCCTCTGCTGGAAACAGAATACAACGTGGACACGCTTGTGCTTGAACGGCGCGAGATTTCACAGGACAGGAACGATATCCGTTTCATCGATGGATTGAGAAGCCGCAGATTTATCGGGCCAATTCGTGTCGAACTCTGTGCAGGGGAGACTGATGCAAGGCTATGGCTCCCTGATCAGCTGCTAGGAGCGTACGGTGATGCCCAGGCCGGTACTGGAAGATACGATGAATTCCTCGGCCATGTTCGAACAGTGTTCATCGACAGTGATTGATGTCCTAAAACCGTGTATACTTCATGGTAAGCCAACCCCGCTGGGGAAATGGAAGTGAGAGCCGGACGCCCCGAGTATCTTGGGGGCCGGCTCTTGCGTTTCGGTCCACTGATGGTCCGGAATTTTGCATACTCTGGTTCAGTTTTCCGGCCTGACACGCCATCGAACAAGCGTTCGAATTTGGTCGTGTGTTCGGGTATCCTTGGGACAGATTTGGCGCGCGCATGACCGTGCGCGCGGGAACGGTGAGATGGAAGGTGGGGTGTGGCTGTGGCGGCAATGCAGACTGGCGCAAGGCGCGCAACAAGCGCAACGGGCGCGAAAACCAGCAAGGGCAAGAACGGTGAGGTCATCGTCGAAAAGGTGATGACCAGCGACTCCTTCCTGAGCCGGGAGATCAAAAAGGCGCCGCTGATCGAACACGATGGTTCGCTGGTAGCTGATATCTCGCACATCCCGAACGATCTCAAGATCACGATTCAGGGTGCGCGCGAACACAACCTCAAGAATGTCGACCTGGCGATTCCGCGCAATCGCATGGTCGTGTTCACAGGCCTGTCCGGTTCGGGCAAATCCTCGCTCGCGTTTGACACCCTGTTCGCCGAAGGCCAGCGACGCTACGTCGAATCCCTATCCGCCTACGCCCGCCAGTTCCTGGGTCAGATGGACAAGCCCGACGTTGACTTCATCGAGGGCCTGAGCCCGGCCGTCTCCATCGACCAGAAGACCACCAACCGCAACCCGCGTTCTACCGTCGGCACCATCACCGAAATCTACGATTACCTGCGACTGCTCTTCGCCCGCACCGGCATCCCTCACTGCCCTGAATGCGGCGAGCCCGTCGCCTCCCAGACCCCGCAGCAGATCGTCGACACGCTGCTCGGCTACCCGGAGCGCACGCGATTCCAGATTCTCGCGCCCGTGGTCAAGGGCCGCAAGGGCGAGTTCGTGGATATGATCGAGCTGCTGCGCTCCGACGGCTACGCCCGCGCGCTCATCGACGGCGAGATGACGCAGCTGTCCGACGACATCAAACTCACCAAGCAGAAGAAGCACACCATCGAGGTCGTGGTCGACCGACTCGTGGTCAAGGACGGCATCCGCCAACGCCTGACCGACTCGGTGGAAACCGCCCTCAAGCTCGCCAACGGCAGCATCATCATCGACTTCGTGGACGAGGAGGAAGGCAGCCCGGTCCGCCGCCAGCCGTTCTCCGAACACCGCAGCTGCCCGAACGGGCACACGCTCGAACTCGACGAGGTCGAGCCGCGCACCTTCTCCTTCAACGCCCCCTACGGTGCCTGCCCCGCCTGCACCGGTCTCGGCTTCAAACTGGAAATCGACCCGGACCTCATCATCTCCGACCCGGACAGGTCACTGGCCGACGGCGTCATCGAACCGTGGAGCGGCACCAAGATGACCTCCCAGTACTACGGCCACATCCTCGAAGGTCTGGCCAAGGAAATGGGCTTCTCCATGAAGACCCCTTGGAAGGGCCTGCCGGACGACGTCAAGCACGACATCCTCTACGGCCACGACTTCAAGGTCAACGTCTCCTACCGCAATCGCTGGGGACGCCTGCGCGAATACTCCACCGGCTTCGAAGGCGTGATCCGCACGCTCATGCGACGCCACGACGAAACCGATTCGCAGTCCATGCGCGAATACTACGAGTCGTACATGCGCGAAGTGCCCTGCCAGGTCTGCCACGGACGCCGCCTGAAGCCCGAAGTGCTCGCTGTCACCGTGGACGGAAAATCCATCTTCGACGTGTGCGACATGCCCGTCGTACGCGAACTCGCCTGGATCAACGGCCTGAAACTCGAAGGCTCGGCACAGCTGATCGCCGGCGAAGTGCTCAAGGAGATCAAGGCCCGACTCGGCTTCCTGAACGACGTCGGCCTCGACTACCTGACCCTCTCGCGCGCGGCCGCCACCCTGTCCGGCGGAGAAGCGCAGCGCATCCGACTCGCCACGCAGATCGGCTCCGGCCTGGTCGGCGTCATGTACGTGCTCGACGAGCCGTCCATCGGCCTGCACCAGCGTGACAACGAACGCCTCATCGAAACCCTGCACCACCTGCGCGATCTCGGCAACACGCTGATTGTCGTCGAACACGACGAGGACACGATACGCCGCGCCGACTGGGTGGTCGACATCGGCCCCGGCGCCGGCGAACGCGGCGGCGAAGTCATCTACTCCGGCCCCGCCAAGCACCTCATAGAAGCCAAGCGCTCCATCACCGGCGACTACATCGCCCACCGGCGAGAGATCGCCGTGCCCGCCAAGCGCCGCAAGATCCACAAGACCCAGGTGCTCAAAGTCGTGGGTGCCCGCGAGAACAACCTCAAGAACATCGACGTGAGCTTCCCGCTCGGCGTGCTCACCGTGGTCACCGGCGTCTCCGGCTCCGGCAAATCCTCGCTGGTCAACACGATCCTTTACCCGGTGCTCGCCGACAAGCTCAACGGTGCACGCATCGTACCCGGCCGCCACACGCGCGTGGAAGGCGTGGACCAGGTGCGCAAGGTGATCCACGTCGACCAGAACCCGATCGGCCGCACGCCGCGATCCAACCCCGCCACCTACACCGGTGTGTGGGACAAGATCCGCACCCTGTTCGCCAAGACTCCCGAAGCCCAGGTGCGCGGCTACGGCCCCGGCCGCTTCAGTTTCAACGTCAAAGGCGGCCGATGTGAGGCCTGCCACGGTGACGGCACGCTGAAGATCGAAATGAACTTCCTGCCCGACGTCTACGTGGACTGCGAGGTCTGTCACGGCAAACGATACAACCGCGAGACCCTCGAAGTCACGTACAACGGCAAGACCGTGGCCGACATCCTCAACATGCCCATCGAGGAGGCCGCCGACTTCTTCAAGGCGTACACCGGCATCTCCCGATACCTGAAGACCCTCGTGGACGTCGGCCTCGGCTACATCCGACTTGGCCAGCCCGCACCCACCCTGTCCGGCGGCGAATCGCAGCGCGTCAAGCTTGCCACCGAGCTGCAGCGCCGATCCGACGGCAAAACCGTGTACATCCTCGACGAGCCGACCACCGGCCTGCACTTCGAAGACGTGAACAAGCTGCTCAAGGTGCTGCAGTCCCTGGTGGACAAGGGCAATACGGTCATCGTCATCGAACATAATCTGGATGTGATCAAGGAGGCCGACTGGCTGATCGATCTCGGTCCGGAGGGCGGCGACGGAGGCGGCACCATCGTCACGCAGGGCACGCCCGAACAGGTTGCCGAATGCGAAGCCTCATGGACCGGCAAGTTCCTGAAACCCATGCTTTAGCCTTCCATTGCAGCTGACCTCGGGTGGGTTGGGGTGTGTGTTGCTGGACACGCTCCGGGCCGCTCAGGCCAAGTCTTTACGGTCCAGCAACACACACCCCAACCCACCCAATCCCTGATGATTGGCTTAATAGCGAGGAGGATTATGACGAACGATATTGAGCGGCATAGTCCGGATGAGTGGCGGAAGACTGCGGCGGCGTTAATGTCGGAAAGCGTAGCTGTGGGTGCCGGGGAAACGACGGCGAAGGTGAATGCGAATGGGGCACCTTTGCTGGGGGATTCTCGCGACCTGTTCCGACCCAAGACCTCGGATATTCCCGCCAAACCCGGTGTGTACAAATGGCGCGACGGGGAAGGGCGCGTCATTTATGTGGGCAAGGCAAAGAACCTGCGCAACAGGCTCACCAATTATTTCCAGCCGCTGTATCTGCTGCATCCGCGCACGCAGACCATGGTGCTGACCGCACGCAGTCTGGAGTGGACGGTCGTCGCCACCGAACTGGAATCACTGACGTTGGAATACACGTGGATCAAGGAATTCGACCCACGGTTCAACGTGCAGTTCCGCGACGACAAGACCTATCCGTATCTCGCGGTCAGCACGGGGGAGCGAATTCCGCGCGTGTGGGTCACGCGGTCGCGCAAACGGCGGGATACCCGGTATTTCGGCCCCTATGCCAAAGTGTGGGAATTGCGGCACAGTCTTGACCGGTTGCTGCGCACGTTCCCGGTACGCACCTGCACCACCAACGTGTTCCATAAGGCGCAACTGACCGGACGGCCATGCCTGTTCGCTTCCATCGGCAAATGCTCCGCACCCTGCGTGAACCGCATTGAAGCGGACGAACACCGGCGGCTGTGCGAACAGCTGGTCGGCGTGATGACCGGACGACTCGGACGGCCATACATCGCCCAGTTGACCCGCGACATGAAAGAGGCCAGCGCCGAACTCGAATTCGAGAAAGCCGCCCGACTGCGCGACCAGATCCAAATGCTGGAAACCGTGGTGCAACAGAACGCCGTCGTCTTCGACCAGGATGTGGACGCTGACGTGTTCGGCTTCGCCAGCGACGAGCTCGAAGCCTCCGTGCACGCTTTTTATGTGCGCGCCGGCTCGATTCGCGGCGAACGCAACTGGAGCGTCGAACGAGTTGAGGACATCGATGACGCCGACTTGATGGCCGACCTTCTGGTGCAGGTGTATTCGGACGCCGCCGGGGATAATCACCCCCAGTCGGCCGCGACCATCTCCACCAATCGCGAGGCCATCGGCTCCACGCAAACCATCACGGCCACGGACGCTGTGGCACGCGCCCAGGCCACCCGAGAACGCAACACCCGTCAGGAGACCACCGGGCGCGCGGACCTGCTGGCACCCATCGCACCGGTACCGCGCGAAATCATCGTGCCCGTCGAACCGGCCCGCCGTGAGGAACTCGAAGGCTGGCTGACCAATCTGCGCGGGGGAGCGGTGACCATCCGTGTGGCCTCGCGAGGCGACAAGAAGCAGCTTATGGACCGCGCCAACGAGAACGCCAGCCAAGCACTGCAACGCAGCAAGATGAGCCGCATCTCCGACATGGGCGCACGCACCCAGGCCATGAACGATGTGGCCAAGGCATTGGGACTCGCGGAAGCCCCGCTGCGCATCGAATGCTACGACATTTCGAACACTGTGGGTGGTGCCTTCCAGGTGGCCTCCATGGTGGTGTTCGAAGACGCGATCGCCAAGAAATCCGAATACCGACGCTTCGCCATCCGAGGCAAGGACGGCAAAGGCGCGGTGGATGATCTGTCCGCGCTTTACGAGACGCTCACCCGCCGCTTCAAGCACGGCAACATCGCCGGCGACTCCGGCGAAAGCATCGACGCGGAACAGCGTGTGGCCTCGGCCGCCGGCAAGATGACCACTGCCGTGGCGGCGGAGACAATCGCTGCGAACGGTAACGACAATGGTGAGGGCGGTTCCGACATCAGGGGCAAGGGGCACGCGGTGCCGGTCGGAGTGCAGAACGATGCGCGGGAGTCCCCGCCCGACATCGTCCAGCAGAACACAAACCGGCATCACTTTGCCTACAAGCCGAACCTGGTGGTGGTCGATGGCGGCAAGCCGCAGGTCATGGCCGCCGCCAAGGCGCTTGAGGACTGTGGCGTGAACGACGTGGCCGTCTGCGGACTGGCCAAACGCTTGGAAGAGGTGTGGGTGCCGGACGACGACTATCCGATCATCCTCAAACGCCAGTCCGAAGGCATGTATCTGCTGCAGCGTGTGCGCGACGAATCCCACCGCTTCGCCATCACCTACCACCGCCAGCAGCGGCGCAAAGGCGCCCTGCGCAGCGCGCTCGACGAGATTCCCGGCATCGGCGAAAGCTACCAGAAGCGGCTGCTCAACCACTTCGGCTCGGTCAAAGCCATGCGCGAAGCCAGTGTCGAGGACTTCGAGAAGGTCAAAGGCATCGGCCACGCCAAAGCCGAAGCGCTGTACACCGCGCTGCACGAGCAGTGAGCCGGCCCGGTCCAGCAGCCCAGAGTAAATTTTCGGTTGCGGGGCCTGTGGTTGACATATTCGAAGCAAAGTGTCGGCTAGCATGGGAACAGACATCAAGGAGGGGATATGGCCAATCATCGTTGCGCTGTACTCGGCAAACCCGTCGCACACTCATTGTCACCCGTGCTCCACAACGCGGCCTACCGTTCGCTGAAACTCGACGATTGGCTGTACGACAAGCACGAGGTGGGGGAAGACGACCTCGACGCTTTCCTCAAAGGCCTTGACTCGACGTGGGCTGGCCTGAGCCTGACCATGCCGTTGAAGAAGACCATCCAACCGTACGGTGTTCCGGAAAATTTGTGGGCCAAGGAACTGAAGGTGGCGAATACCGCGGTATTCGACTGGAGCGTGGCTGCCGATGATTCCGCTTGGCCGAACGGCAAGCCGGGCATCAAGCTATACAACACCGATGTCATCGGCATCCAACTCGCCTTCGACCATGCCAATCGCGAACTCGGCGAACACCACACCGCGTCGAGAAGCGGCACCGCGCTGATCATCGGCAATGGCAACACCGCCACTTCGGCGTTGGCCGCATGCTGCATGATGCCCGAAATCGGCCATATCGTCGTCGCCGCCCGTCACCCCGGAAAAAACACCGGGCTTAAACCAGTGGCCGAAAAGTTCGTCAACGTGCATAACCCGTACAACGAAATCGAATTAGGCGACGATCAGGCCCTGCTTGAGGCAGCCCGCAACGCCACCTATGTCATCAACACGATTCCCGGACACGCGGCCGACAACGTCGCGGATGCCCTCGCCAATGCCGGAACCGAGCCATTCTCCGGACTGCTGTTGGACGTGATCTACGATCCACGCCCCACCAAGCTCATGGAAGCCTGGCGCGCTCATGGCGGTCACGCCATCGGCGGCGAAGAAATGCTGCTGTACCAAGCTCTCGTACAGGTATTGCTGATGACCGGTATCTGGGATGACGACCCGCCCAGCGATGCCGACCAGCGTCTGCAGGACACCACCACCGAAGACGACCAGCTGGAGATCGCGATGCGCAAAGCTCTTGAGGAGGCGCTGTAATGAATCAACAGACAACGAACCGCGATACCGGCGAGGCGGCCGCCACGAATGCGCCGGCGAATTCCGCGACATCCACATCGACTCCGGACAACCAGCCGACCCCGCTTGATGCCTTCGAAGTGCTGCTCATCACCGGTATGTCAGGCGCAGGCCGCTCTCATGCCGCTGACTGCGTGGAAGACATGGGATGGTATGTGGTCGACAACCTGCCTCCCAAACTGCTTATCCCGCTTGTCGACATGATGACCACCTCCGGTTCCGGATCGGAGTCAGGCGTCCACAAGCTTGCCGCCGTCATCGACGTGCGCTCCAGCTATTTCGACGAGCTGGCCGCCGTGCTCGGCCATCTGGATGATCTCGGCGTCAAAACCCGTATTCTGTTCCTCGACGCCAGCAACGAAGTGCTCATCAAGCGCTATGAATCCGTGCGCCGCCCGCACCCGCTGCAGCACGGCAACCGACTGATCGACGGCATCCTTGAGGAACGTCACCTGCTGGAAGACCTCAAGGAACGAGCCGACTGGGTCATCGACACCAGCTCCCTGAGCATCCACCAGCTGTCCACCAAACTCTACGAGGCGATGCTCGGCTCCGGCCCCACCACCGTGGCAGTACACATCTTCAGCTTCGGCTTCAAATACGGTATGCCCATCGACGCCGATTTCGTGGCCGACGTGCGTTTTCTGCCCAACCCGTTCTGGGTGCCCAACCTGCGCGAGCTTACCGGGCACGACAAGCCGGTCGCCGACTACGTGCTTTCCAGCAAGGGAGCCAAGGAATTTCTCGACGCTTATGAGAAAGCTATCGAGATTGCGTTGGAAGGATACGCCCAGGAAGACAAGCACTACGTAACCATCGCCGTCGGCTGCACCGGTGGTCAGCACCGGTCGGTGGCGATGAGCGAAGAGCTGGCTCGCCGCTTACGCGCACATGGGCTCAACGTAACCGTTTCCGCGAGAGAACAGCACAAGCGTCACTCATCGTAAGCAGGCGTCGAGCGGTCATCGGGCAAGTGTTCGGTGACCACACTGCGAGAAAGCAGGGCCCATAATACGTATCAAACGGGTTCGCTTGTCCACCAGATTAGGTATCACAGAAAGCCGATGGCTTCCGACCGTGTGACAGCAGATGACGGCACGAAGCGCCTGAAGCATTGAGAAGAACGGGACTGTAGGAGGTAGATCTTGGCTCTTCTGGACGATGTCAAAAGCGAGTTGGCAGCCTTTGAAGGCGATTCGCCAGCCGCGATCAAGGCCCAAGCTGCGGCCATGATCCGTTTTGGCGGCGGTCTTCGACCGGTACAGAATACATACGTTATCCAAGCCGTATTCACCTCGCTTGACGTTGCAGAATGGCTGAAGAACACGTTGAGGAACACGTTCGGGCACGAAGCCGAGGTCAATCACCTCACACGTCAGACCCCGAACGGCCCTGTCGAGACCTACGTGGTGCTCGTCACCCGCAACGTAGTGGCCTTGGCTTTGCAGACCGGACTGGTCGACCGCCGCAAGCAGCAGGTCCGTGGACTGCCGTCTGAAGTGGTCAACGGATCCATCGCCCAAATCAAAGCGGCATGGCGCGGCGCCTTCATGGCCCGTGGCTTCCTGTCCGATCCCGGTAAGGCCAGCTTCCTGGAAATCGCTTGCCCCACGGAAGAGGCCGCCATGGCCCTGTGTGGCGTGGCCCGTCGTCTAGGCATCCAGGCCAAGCATCGCACGCTGCGTAGCTCCGAGCGCGTGACACTCAAGGATCCCGACGCCATCGAACGCATGCTCAAGCTCATGGGCGCCACCCGTTCGGCTCGCGAATGGACCGGCAAGCGTTCCGATGGCGAGGCCCGCGGCAAGGCCAACCGTCTGGCCAACTTCGATGACGCCAATATGCGCCGTTCCGCCAAGGCCGCCGCCGAAGCCAGCGAAAAAGTGCAGCATGCTTTCGAAGTACTCGGCGATAACATTCCGGACAACCTCCGTCAGGCCGGCCAGCTGCGCATCGATCACGTGGACAAGAGCCTCGAGGAGCTCGGCAAGATCGCCGAACCGCAAATCACCAAGGATGCGATTGCCGGCCGAATTCGCCGACTGCTTCAACTTGCCGAGAAGACGGAGAAGGCTCGCGCAGCCGAAGGCAAGTAACCCGACAATCCGATTTGCCATGCCTATTCGGCAAAACGCGACAACGATGTGACAAAACACCGCATTCAGTCAGTAGACGAATGCGGTGTTTTGTTCCGGAATGCCTGTAATATGCAAAGTGGCAAAATTGGCCACTTTGACGTGCGATTCGTCAAGGAAAGGATATTCATGAAGACACTCAAGGACCTTGGAGATCTCAAGGGCAAGCGCGTTCTGGTTCGCGCTGATTTCAATGTTCCGCTGGACGGCACCACCATCACCGATGACGGTCGAATCAAGGCTGCTCTGCCGACCATCAAGACCCTGCGCGAAGAAGGCGCCAAGGTCATCCTCATGGCCCACCTTGGCCGCCCGAAGGGCAAGGTCGTTCCTGAGCTGAGCCTGGCCCCGGTTGCCGCCCGCCTCGGCGAGCTGCTCGGCGCCAACGTGCCGCTGGCCAAGGACACCTACGGCGAGGACGCTCAGGCCAAGGTCGCCGCCATGAACGATGGCGACGTTGTGCTGCTTGAGAACGTTCGTTTCAACCCGGAGGAGACCTCTAAGGACGCCGACGAACGCGCCGCTTACGCCAAGAAGATCGCCGCCCTCGGCGAGGCCTTCGTTTCCGATGGCTTCGGCGTGGTCCACCGCGCTCAGGGCTCCAACTACGACGTTGCCGCCGATCTGCCGGCCGCCGCAGGCCTGCTGGTCGAGAAGGAAGTCAAGGCCTTGTCCAAGGCCACCGAGAACCCGGAGCGTCCGTTCACCGTGGTGCTTGGCGGTTCCAAGGTCTCCGACAAGCTCGGCGTCATCGAGAACCTGCTCGACAAGGCCAACCGTCTGGTCATCGGCGGTGGCATGGTGTTCACCTTCCTCAAGGCCAAGGGCTACGAGGTCGGCACCTCCCTGCTTGAAGAGGACCAGCTTGAGAAGGTCAAGGGCTACATCGAGACCGCCGAGAAGAACGGCGTTGAGCTCGTGCTGCCGACCGACGTCGTCGTGAACGCCGGCTTCCCGGCCGGGGACACCCCGGTCGCCCCGGAGGTCGTTGCCGCCGATGCCATCCCGGCCGACAAGATGGGCCTGGACATCGGCCCGGATTCCCAGAAGCTCTTCCACGACAAGATCGTCGACTCCAAGACCGTCGTGTGGAACGGCCCGATGGGCGTGTTCGAGGTTCCTGAGTTCGCCGCCGGCACCAAGGCCGTGGCCCAGGGTCTGGTCGACGCCACCGCAGCCGGTGCGTTCACCATCGTCGGTGGCGGCGACTCCGCCTCCGCCGTGCGCAACCTCGGCTTCCCGGAGGACGGCTTCTCCCACATCTCCACCGGTGGTGGCGCTTCCCTCGAGTTCCTCGAAGGCAAGGAGCTCCCTGGCCTGAAGGTGCTTGAGTAATCCATTTTCTAGCTCCCCTCCTTGAGGGGAGCTACGTTTTTTTTTAGAAGGGAAACATATGGCGTCCAAACGCATTCCGTTGGTGGCCGGCAACTGGAAGATGAATTTCGACCATCTTGAAGCCACTTACTTCGTGCAGAAGCTGGTATGGCTGTTGCGTGACGCTCACTTCGACTTTAAACGCTGCGAAGTCGCGCTTTTCCCCTCGTTCACGTCATTGCGCAGCGTGCAGGTGCTGGTCGAAGCCGACAAGCTCCATGTCGCCTACGGCGCACAATCCGTTTCCGTGACCACCCAAGGTGCCTTCACCGGCGATGTGTCCGCGGACATGATCGCCCATCTTGGCTGCTCATACGTCATCGTCGGCCACTCCGAACGCCGCAAATACCATCCTGAAGATGACGCCAATATCGTCGATCAGGTACGTGCCGTGCTCGCCGCCGGCATGCAGCCGATTTTGTGCGTCGGCGAAAGCTTCGAGGAACGACGTCAAGGCATTGAACTCGATTTCGCCGTGGGCCAGGTACGAGACGTCACCCGCGATCTCAACGAAGAACAAGCCGCCAAACTCATCGTGGCCTACGAACCTGTCTGGGCCATTGGCACCGGCATGGTGGCCACTCCGCAATCCGCCCAGGATGCCGCAAACGCCATCCGCAACGATTTGAAGACCACTTTTGGCACGAAGGTATCCGATAGCGTACGTATCCTGTACGGCGGATCGGTCACCTCGAAAAATGCGGCGGAACTCATTTCCCAGCCCGACGTTGACGGCTTCCTGATCGGAGGGGCGGCCCTGGACGTTGAGGAACTCGCCAAAATCGCTCGACTGGCACTGAAATCCACGAAATCACGGAACTAATACCACGGTTTTCCCGTGTGTGCGCTATGCTGGTCAACAGTCCAATCAATCCGGAGGTACCCTGTGACCGCTCTTAAGATCACGCTGCAAGTCATCGTCGTGCTGCTCAGCTTCGTGCTGACCCTGCTCATCCTTATGCACAAGGGCAAGGGCGGCGGTTTGTCCGACATGTTCGGCGGCGGTCTGACCCAGAACGCCGGTACTTCCGGTGTCGCCGAAAAGAACCTGAACCGTTGGACCGTTATCATCGCTCTGGTGTGGGTGGCCTTGATTATCGGCCTCGACATGATGACCAAGTTCAACCTCGGCTGATCGGCTTGCACGCCATATAGACTTGTCGCTCGCGACCCATGACCGTTACCGTCGGTCATGGGTCGTATGCGTTCTATCGAGTATTACGAAAGGACATCACCATGGTCACTATGAACCGCAACAAAGTCGTTATCGTCGGCACCGGCCAGGTCGGTGCCACCGCCGCCTTCGGCATCGTCACGCACGGCCTGTGCAATGAGCTTGTGCTCATCGACTGTTCCGCCGCCAAGGCCCTGGGGGAGGCCCGCGACCTCGATGATGGCAGCGAATTCCAGGACCGCCACGTCAAGGTGCGCGCCGGCGACTACGCCGACTGCAAGGATGCGGACATCGTCGTCATCACCGTGGGCCGCAAGCCGCCGGCCAACTCCAACCGCATGGCCGAACTCGGCTTCACCGTGGGTCTTGTGGGCGAAGTGGTCGACAACGTCATGGCCTCCGGTTTTGACGGCGTGATCGTCATGGTCTCCAACCCGGTCGACGTGATGGCTTGGTATGCCTGGAAACGTTCCGGTCTGCCTCGCACCCAGGTGCTCGGTACCGGCACCGCGCTCGACACCTCGCGTCTCAAGACCATCATCGGCGAAGAGACCGGCCTCGACCCGCGCAACGTGGGCGGCTTCGTGATGGGCGAGCACGGCGACTCCCAGTTCACCGCATGGTCCACCGTCTCGCTCGGCGGCAAGCCATTCGCCCGCTTCCTGGCCGACAACCAAGACCGTTTCGCCTCCGTGTCCACCACCGAAATCGAAGAGAAGACCCGCACCCGTGGCAATGAGATCGTCGCGGCCAAGGGCGGCACCAACTTCGGCATCGCCTCCACCGTGGCCGGCATCGTACAGACCATCCTGTGGGACGAACGCCGCATCGTGCCCGTCTCCACCCTGCTGGACGGCGAATACGGCGAACATGACGTGTTCCTCGGCGTCCCCACTGAACTGCGCGCCAATGGTGCCAACGAGATCGTCGAACTCGATCTGAGCGAGGACGAGCGGGCCAAACTGCACCATTCCGCCGAACTCGTGCGTGAACACTGCGAGGGGCTGCTGTGATTCTCGACGCCATCACGCCGAAACAACCCCGACTGCTGGTCGCCGACCTCGACGGCACGTTGCTGCACGACGCCGAGGTATTCGAGGACCGGTTCATCACCCAGCGCAGCATCGACACCATCAACCGCGCGCACGATGCCGGAATGCAATTCGCCATCGCCACCGCGCGGCCGGTGAGTACCGGTCTCCAGTTCGCCGAAAAACTGCCGGTGGACGCCGTAATCTATCTGAACGGCGCCCTCATCGATTTCGACCCGGCCCACTCCGACTTCGACCTGCTCACCTCAGGTGCCACGCCGGCCGATGAGAACCATTTGATCAAGATTGGCTTCTCCTCACGGCGTGCCTGCGAAGTCTGTCTGTTCCTGCTCGATCGCATGCCCGGCCTGAAGCTCGGCATCGTGATGAACGACGTGCGCTACACCAACTTCGATGTGCGCGTGTATTGGAAAACTCAGGCCTTCCAATACACGAACTTCCACGACGTGCCCGAAGGCGTGGCAGATAAGATCACCATCTTCCCCGAACCTGAACAGTGGAACGAGCTGCGTGCGCTGATTCCGCCGGACTTCGACATCTCCATCAGCGAAGGCGTGATGTGGATGCTCATGAACCCGCAGGCCAACAAGGAGCACGCGCTGCACCTGCTGTGCGAGCGACTGGACGTGCCGCTTGAACAGACAGCCGCCTTCGGCGACGACCTCATCGATATCAACATGATGAGCGAATCCGGCCGGGGCGTGGCCGTGGCCAACGCGAACCCCAAGGTGTTGTCCGTCGCCGACGAGATCTGCCCGTCCAACAACGAGGACGGCGTCGCCCAATGGATTGAAGCGCAGTTGGGTTGAACCGGTCGAGACTCGAGAACACGCCAAAATTGAACTTGTGTTGAACCGGGGGTATGCTTTGAACCGTTGTTCAAAAGATAAATTGAACTCCCGGTTGGAGGCATAAGGATATGAGCGTATCGGTGTTTGCGGAACGTCTGCGCAATGCGATGAACAGCAGGGGATTGAAGCAGGTCGATTTGGTGCACGCCGCCGAACATCGTGGCGTAAAGATGGGCAAGAGCCACATCAGCCAATATGTGGCCGGCAAGACCATGCCCCGCGAGGACGTGCTCGAATTCCTGGCCAGCGAACTGGACGTCGACACGAATTGGCTGCGCGGCGAGGAATCCACCACGCAATTGAACTCGGACGCATCCAACAGCGTCACGGACGGCGAACACGCCGCCACACCGCTTGCCATGGGTGCCGCCAAGCCCCAGACGGACAGCGAGATTCCCGTGGGCCGCCGCCGCACCTTCGGCAAATCGCACAAGCTCGACAACGTGCTCTACGACGTGCGCGGCCCGGTCGCCGACGAGGCGATGCGCATGGAGGCCAACGGCACCCACATCCTGAAATTGAACATCGGCAACCCGGCACCCTTCGGCTTCCGCACGCCGGACGAAGTCGTCTACGACATGGCCCACCAGCTCACCGACACCGAAGGCTACTCGCCGTCCAAGGGCCTGTTCTCCGCGCGCAAGGCCATCATGCAGTACGCGCAGCTGAAGAACATCCCGAACGTCACCATCGACGACATCTACACCGGCAACGGCGTCAGCGAGCTCATCAACCTGTCCATGTCCGCGCTGCTCGACACCGGCGACGAAGTGCTCGTGCCCTCCCCGGACTACCCGCTGTGGACCGCCTGCGTGAACCTGGCCGGCGGCACCGCCGTGCACTACCTGTGCGACGAACAGTCCGAATGGTATCCGGACATCGACGACATCCGCTCCAAGATCACCAGCAACACCAAGGCGATTGTCATCATCAACCCGAACAACCCCACCGGCGCACTTTACCCAAAGGAAGTGCTCCAGCAGATCGTCGACATCGCGCGCGAACACCAGCTCATCATCTTCTCCGACGAAATCTACGATCGCCTCGTCATGGACGGCCTGCAGCACATCTCCATCGCCTCGATGGCCCCGGACCTGTTCTGCGTGACCTTCTCCGGCCTGTCGAAATCGCACATGATCGCCGGCTACCGCATCGGCTGGATGATCCTGTCCGGCAACAAGCGCATTGCCAAGGACTACATCGAGGGCCTCAACATGCTCGCCAACATGCGCATGTGTTCGAACGTGCCCGCCCAGTCCGTGGTGCAGACCGCGCTTGGCGGCCACCAGAGCGTCAACGACTACATCGTGCCGGGCGGCCGCGTGCACGACCAGCGCGACCTCGTCTACGACATGCTCAACCAGATTCCCGGCATCACCGCCGTCAAGCCGAAGGCCGCGTTCTACATCTTCCCGAAGATCGACGTCAAACGCTTCAACATCCACTCGGACGAGCAGTTCGCGCTCGACCTGCTGCATGACAAGCACATCCTCATCAGCCACGGCGGCGCGTTCAACTGGCATCGCCCCGACCACTTCCGCGTGGTGTACCTGCCGCGCATGGGCATGCTGCGCGAAACCATGGGGGAGATCTCCGACTTCTTCAGCTACTACTGGCAGAGCTGATCCTTGGCGCAAACGAACACGCTCGATTGTTTCGTGATATGAAGGAGATCTTATGCCGGTGGTGTCGCGTCGTGCGCAGGAAGCGCTGTATCCCAGCGATCGCGCGAACCGCGGCATGGTGGTCCGCGCTATGCCAAGGTGAAGGCGATGACGAAGGCCGTGGCGGACAGTGCGGTTGCCAGGAGCAGATAGCACACGGCGGCTGAATTTCGAGAGCCATCGGCATTGGCAGCGTTACCGCCGTTATTTGCGTTGCGTGCAGCCAACGTGATGGCCGTAATCGCCGAAAGCAGGGAGAACAATGGCAGCACGCACAACACGACGGTCAGCAGTCCCAAAGCTTCATGGCCGATGCAATAGCTGTAGGTAAAGAACGTGATACCTGACCAGAACAGGGCAACGGGAACAGAGCAATTGCGTATGGCGGATGCGTTGATGCTGATGGTGTGGAACAGGTCGTGCAAGGAGGTAGCCCGTATACCACTGCGTTCTGGCGTGATTCGATTACTGTTGTTTTGCGAGTCGATGGTAAGAGAGGCGCATTGCACCAGCGCATATGCCGCAAGTCCAAGTCCGCAAGCGATGGTTGCGCCGCCGCTGAAGTTGACCTCGTCGGATACTGAATATTCGGTGACGAATACCGGCATCACGCCAATCTGCCATACGAACAACAGTCGCGCGATTCGTATCCAACCGTTGCTCAGATATGAGGTGACTATGGCGTGCACCAGCCACGTCACCGCATACATCGCCCACAACGTTACAATCTTGGTATTCGCACTCAACACCAATATGATCGCAACAGCCACTGCCGCAATAAGAACACTAAACACCGAACAGAGCCGATGGCGCGAAAAGCCCTGTACTCCCGCAACAGTCAGACAGAGAATCGCGACAACACTCAGCGCAGTCACCGTCATAAACCACAGTGGTGAGGTGACGCAGGCTCCATAATCGTCAGTTGCTTGGCCCGAGAGATAGTAGGTCATTCTGCCAATCGCCGGACAATTCGGATGCAACATCATGCCGCCCCAAATGCGCTCATATAATGGCGCGAACGATACACCGGCACCACTGAGCGTCGCAACAACCGCCATCACCATGGCCGGAATCAGCCCAAGCTCGCGATTCCGGCCGGTTTCCGCTATCTGTCTATCACTGGTGTCCATGACTCACCCCACCTTATGCCGTTATCGCCGTCGTCGATGATGCTAGTATAACTATGGCAGATGGGCGGAGACCAGCGGCATACAGGAATTCTGTATGCCGCTTTATAGGAGGGATACTGCGGCAGCCGCCATCACCGACCGACCGCCAGACTCCGGCACAGACCGGGAAGAACTACCGTCGCGGAGCATCGGCGATACCAATGGCAACACCGAGGATAGCCGGGACCACCCAGCCGAGCTGGTATTGCTGCAAAGGCAGCATAGCCAGCGCCGCGTCCAGCCAGCCGATGGAACCGCCGAAGACGGCGACCAAACTGGAGATGCAGGTGGCGAAGGATGCGATGCCCACCAGCAGCACGGTCCAGAAGTAGACGCGCGGGAATCGCGCGCCGAGCGACTTGTGGGTCAGCGTCAGCAGTACCAGCACGATGGCGATCGGATACAGTGCGGACAACACCGGCACGGAAACCTTGATGATCGCGCTTAGCCCGGCATTGGACACGATGAAACTGAACACGGTGAAGATGACCTGCCAGGTGCGGTAGCTCAACGTTCGGCCGGCGACGGTCCGGAACCGAGTATGGAAGTAGGTGGCGCAGGTGCCGATCAGTCCGGTGCATACGTTGAGGCAGGCGATGACGAACACGATGCCAAGGAACGCGGTACCGAACGTGCCGAACAGGGATGAGGTGAGGTTGGTGAGCACGGTCGCGCCCGTGTCTTTGGTGGGGTCGATGGTGGCGATGGCGCCGGACACCACGCCCACGTAGCTTAGCGCGCCGTAAATCACGATCAGCAGTACGCCGGTGCCGAGCCCGGCATACGCGGTCTCCTTCTGCACTTGCGATTCGTCATCGACTTGTTGGGCGCGGATATTCGCAGAGATCACGATGCCGAAGTAGAGCGCGGCGAGCAGGTCCATGGTCTGGTAGCCGTCGAGGAAGCCGCGTGCGATCTGGTTTGTGGAGTAGTCGCCCATCGGGTTGGCCGGGGTGCCGATGCCGTGGATCAGGCAGGCGATGAACAGGACAGCAATGAGCACCAGCAGCAACGGTCCCATGAATCGGCCGAGCACTTTGGAGAGTTTCTCGGGATGCTGGGCAAACAGGAACGCCAGCGTGAAGAACACGAGCGAGTAGATGAGTTGGGCCAGCCAGCCATAGGAGGACGGTACGAAAGGAGCCACCATCATTTCGAATGAGGTGGTCGCCGTACGCGGAATCGCAAAGCACGGGCCGATGGTGAGCATGATCGCCACGCCGAGGAACAAGGCGAATTTGGGGGAGACCCGGCTGGCGAGTTTGTCGAAACCGCCGGCGAAGGTGACCGCCAGCACGCCGAGAATCGGCAGGCCGACTGCGGAGACGATGAAACCGATGGCCGCCGGTATGGTCGCGGAACCGGCCTGCGCGCCGACGAACGGCGGAAAAATCAGATTGCCCGCTCCGAAGAACATCGAAAAGAAGGTGAAGGTCATCACCAACCGCTGGCGTGCGACAAGTTTGTTCATTACGATTCGGCCTTTCTCTCATATGCTCGTACCACTGTAGCAACAAACGAAAGAAGCCCCGACCGTTGGGGTCGGGGCTTCTGTGAGCTAATCAACTAGTGCGCTAAACACGCATCAGTCGTCAAATCTCAGGCGTTCACGCGGTCGATGCCGGACTGGACGTCAGACAGCACGGAATCCCAGGACTTGATGAAGGCAGCGACACCGTCGGCCTCCAGCTTGTCGGTGACGTCCTTGAGGTTGATGCCGAGCTCAGCCAGCTTGTTGATGATGGCGTGGGACTCTTCGTAGGTGCCCTCGATGGACGGAGCGCCGTTGCCGTGGTCGGCCAGAGCGTTCAGGGTCTTCTCCGGCATGGTGTTGACGATGTGCTTGGCAACGAGCTCGTCAACGTACTTGCAGTCGGAGTAGGCGGCGTTCTTGGTGCCGGTGGAAGCCCACAGCGGACGCTGAACCTTGGCGCCCTTGGCAGCCAGGTCGGCCCAACGCGGATCCTCGGCGAACTTCTTCTCGAAGAGTTCGTAAGCCAGGCGAGCGTTGGCCACAGCGGCCTTGCCCTCCAGAGCCTTGGCCTCGTCGGAGCCGTTGGCTTCCAGCAGCTTGTCGACAGCGGTGTCCACGCGGGACACGAAGAAGGAAGCGACGGAGCCGATGTGCTTCAGGTCGTGGCCGTTGGCGGCAGCCTGAGCGATGCCCTCGATGTAAGCGTCGATGACCTGCTCGTAGCGCTCGAGCGAGAAGATCAGGGTGACGTTCACGGAGATACCCTTGGCCAGGGTGGCGGTGATGGCCGGCAGGCCTTCGAGGGTTGCCGGAATCTTGATCATGGCGTTCGGGCGGTTGACCTTCTCCCAGAGTTCCACAGCCTGCTTGGCGGTGTTCTCGGTGTCGTGGGCCAGACGCGGGTCGACCTCGATGGAGACGCGGCCGTCGACGAAGTCGGTAGCCTCAGCGATCTCGCGGAAGATGTCGGTGGCGTTGCGCACGTCGGTGGTGGTGAGCTCGCGGACAGCGGTCTCAACGTCAACCTTGCCGAGCTCCTTGAGCTGAGCGTCGTACGGGCCGACCTGGCTCAGGGCCTTCTGGAAGATGGACGGGTTGGTGGTCACACCGACGACGTTCTTGTTGGCGATGAGGTCCTGCAGGGAGCCGGACTCGATGCGGGAGCGGGACAGGTCGTCCAGCCAGATGGAAACGCCGTTGTCAGACGTACGCTGAGTTGCTTCAGTCATTTATTTTTCTCCTTATATTCCGTATTGGAACAAATCTTTAAGTAGACCCCCTCTAACGAGAGGGCCGATCAGGTGGAGTCTTGAGTACAAGCCTCCCTCGTCAGAGGGAGGCTAGGGGACTCACTTGGCGGCTTCGACTTCGGCGATGGAGGCCTTGGCGGCTTCCACCACGTGCTCGGCGGTGATGCCGAGGTCGATCATGTTCTGAGCGCCGTCGCCCTGCAGGCCGAACTGCTCGATGGAGACGGGCTTGCCGTAGGAGCCGAGGTACTTGTACCACGGCATCGCCACGCCGGCCTCGACGGACACGCGGGCCTTGACGGAAGCGGGAAGCACGGCTTCCTTGTACTCGGCGTCCTGCTCCTCGAACCATTCCATGGACGGCACGGACACGACGCGAGCCTTGACGCCCTC